>Ga0164242_10000666_pt1 | contig 41384 bp, 66 predicted proteins | sample OricomgcompostMG_FD_108783 | JGI IMG/M metagenome (GOLD analysis project Ga0164242, IMG submission 108783) | Miracle-Growth compost microbial communities from Emeryville, California, USA - Original compost - Miracle growth compost (MG) ... | reverse complement strand
GGCTGGCGGCGGAAGATTGAGCGATCCTCCCCAACTGGCAGGGATGAGAGCTTGACAGTAAGAACCAAATTGGTTATGCACTCGCTGTCCTTCCTACCTTGGCCAGGGTGGCGGCAGGATGAGTGTAGCGCGGCAAGAGGTCTTGGAGTCTCTGACAAGAGCTTTTGTAGCACTCACGGTGTAAGCTCCCGCGCCACCAGCGCCACGGCGAAACTGTCCGCCGTCGGGAATCCGGCGATCCGCCACGCCTCTTCATTTTCGGTCGCGAAGCGCAGCTCCTCGGCGGTAAGCGCGCGAGCGAGCCATGCGCGGCGGTGGTCGGCTATCTCGCGCAGCTGATTCCAAGCGAAGTCCGGAACCTCGCGGCGGCCCGAGCACCAGCTCTTCATCGTATCGAGCCGCACGGAATGTAGATCGGCAGCGTCTGCTTGGCTGAGGCCAAGCCAGCGCAGCGCCGCGGCGTAGAGGGTGATCATGCGGGCCACGCGGCAAAGGCCGCAGCGCGCGCGGCAACCACCATGTCGGTCCACCGCACGCAGCCGTACTTCCCCCATATCTCGATCGTTTTGCCCTCGGCGAGGGCCGCGATCTGCTCGGCCGTGAAGATTTCGGCCATTTCGGCGTCGCAATAGGGGCTCACCCATTCATCGCCCTGGGCATTCTGGCCGAGCAGATAATGTTCGTGAGGCATGTGATGCATTCCGGGTCTCCTACCCCAGCGGATGGCCATCCCGTCCGCTGATGACCCGGCATCGCTCCGAAGCCGCCCAAAGGCCAGTCCTTTCTCGCTCATGCGCCGGAAACGATCAGCTCGCGCGCCGACGTCGCTGCACCGCTGATCCGGTAATTGAGTTCCACCTCCTCGATCGCAAAGCCGGCGAAGATCGCGCGGATCTCGGGGCGGTCGTTGATCGACAGGATAAAGCGTCCCTGAAGGCCCTCTAAGAGCCCTTTCAAACGCTCGAAATCGGTGGGTGAGAAGACGCCCTCGCCATAGTCGCTTTCGCAACCGAAATAGGGGGGATCGAGATAGAACAGCGCACCAGGTCGATCGTAGCAGCGGAGGAAGGCGTCGTAGGGGCGGCGCTCGATCGTGACGGCGGAGAGCCGCTCATGCACATCTTCCAGCATGGGGACGAGCTTGGTGAGATCGAAGCGCGCCGGGTTTGTGCGCGAGATCCCGAAGGATCGCCCGGCCACCTTGCCTCCGAACGCGGTCCTCTGGAGGTAGAGGAAACGCGCCGCACGCTCCAGATCGGTCAGCGTGGACGGATCGACCTTCATCAGCCGCTCGAACTCGGCGCGGCTGGAGAGCTGCCATTTGATGGAATCGAGAAACGCCTGATAATGGCGCTGGAGGATCCGGAACAGCGTCGTCACGTCGGCCGAGATATCGTTGATGACCTCGGCCTTCGGCCGGCTCGCCCGGCGGAAAAACACGCCGCCCATGCCGACGAAAGGCTCCGCGTAGAGCTCGTGCGGGATCGCGGCGATCCGCTCGGCGATGCGACTAGCGAGGATACGCTTCCCGCCCACATAAGGCGCGACAGGACGGACGGGATCGATCGGGGTAAGCTGATAGGTCTCCATTAACCGGGTCTGCCCATAACGGCCCCCGCCGCTCGACGGCCGGGGGAATCGGACGCGGCGGCCGCCGCGCGAGATGCGAGTGTCAGCTCGCGGCGAAGGGCGTTGCAGCGCCCCAGCCTCCCCCGTGAAATCGGCCGAGGGAAATGCCGTCGCGATCAATGGCCGATCGCGAAGAAATCGAGGCCGTCGATCGACGAGCCGTCGGAGGCGGTGGACCGCTGATACATGCCGACGAATCCGGCGGCATTCTTCGAAACGATCTGGACCCAGATGTCGCGGTTCGCGGAAGCCGTCGCGTTGATAGGCGTAAGCACCAGCCGATCGCAGGCGTTAGGGAAAGCGATCGGGAAATTCGCCGCCACCTGCCCCTCGGTTGCGTAAGCCGCGACGCCGCCCCATTGAAAGATGAGGCCGCTAGGCAGTTTCGACCATCCTGCCGCGCCGAGCTGGCCGGAAAAGGCTCCGCCGAGTGCGGCGGGGGTCACCGCCTTCGTATTGTCGACCCCGGCGAGCGCCTCGGCCGCGCTGGCGGCGGTCACCGTCAGCGTCTCGTCCTGGTCGAGCGTGCCGCCGCCGGTGACGAGGCCTCCGCCCAGAACCTTACGCGTGGTCGGCACCGCGCCGCCCCCGCTGCCGACAACGCCGGCGACGATCGCCACGATCGCTTGGGTCAGTTGGCCGCCATCACCCTTCACCAGGGCGATGCCGGCATGCTCGATCGCCTGGGCGACATTCTCCTGCATATCATTCAACCAGGCCGCATCCATGATCGTGCCCTGCTGCCCGATTGCAGGATTTCCGTCGGTGAATTGGCCGCCGGGAAGAGCTCCATTGGTATCGATGCGATGCATGGCCGTTTCCTATGAAAGCGTGAAGTCGAAGAGGAACACCGGCTCGTCAGCCGGCGGATAGGCGAAGATGACGGCGGTGTGCGCGGGCTTGGCACGGCGGATCACGCACTCGATCGCCGAGCTGCCGAACGAGCGGACCCGATCGCCGGCGCGAGCGGTGCCAGCGCGCGCGTAGGTGATGTTCACCACCAGATCGACCAAGGTGGGCGAATTGAGAGGATCGGCGGGCGTCGATCCGGGCGGCAGCACGTCAAGCCGAAAGGCGAACGCCCAATCCTCGATGCCTTGGCATCGATCGCCGGAGCGGGCGTTTCCGGCGCGTGAAGGCTGAAACTCCTCGACCGCGATCGCATAGCCGAGCGAGGCCGCGAGGCTGGTCAGATAAGCGATCGACTGGCCGCCTCGGCTGGTGAGCTTCTGGACGATCGCGGAGCGCCGTTCGGGAACGGTGATCGCGATGCTGCCCGCACAGGCATCCGGGAGACCAACGATCCTCTCCCAATCGGTCAGCAGCTCCAGCGTGGTGCGGGGATCGGCCTCATCGTGCAGCCGCTCGGCGCGCGCGTCGAGGCGGCCGAACTCCTGGGCGATCGCATCGAGGAGGAGAGTGAGCCCGGCGTCCTCATCCCGAGGCCATGCCGGCCCCGGCGGCAGGAGCTGCTGGAGCTGATCGCGATAGGCGGCCGCGTCGAACATCAGTCGAGCCACACGATATTGCCGAGCACCGGCATGAAGCCGGGCTCGCAGATGAAGTTACCGGCCGGAACTTCCAGCGTGTAGTCGGTCACTCCGGCCGCGACGGCGATCGCCTCGCGGATATGGCTGATCAGCACCGTTCCGCCCGGCGCGGCCTCGCGAGCGAAGAGGTCGGTGAGCTCGGCGACAACGGCCGCCTTGGTGGCGTCGGTCGAGGGCGTGATCGAGAGGGTGAAGTCGGCCGGCTGCGGTGTCGGCGCGAAGACCACCACATTCGCCGTCACCGGCCGGAGCGGATCGATCGCGGCGGCGATCGCCGCGCAGTCATCGACGGTGGGGAAGATCGTCTCGCGATGGTCCATGACCACCGCTATGCCGACGCTGCCCGCTCCGACCCAGCCGGGATAGACCCACGCGCGCGTTACCTCCGGCTGGGCGAGCGCCCAGGCGACATAATCGGCCGAGGAACCGCCCTGCGGCGGCGTCTGGATACGCGCGAGCAGCCGTGCCAGCAGCGCCTGGTCTTCCTCCTGGTCGCCGCCGCCGACCAGCCCTGCATTGCCGACCGTGGCTGTGGCGGTGATCCCGGCGGCGGGCGAGGCGAAGGTGAGCGGCGTTCCCGCGATCGCATTGCCGCCCGCGCCGGCGTCGACCGCTGTGACATTCACGGTCGCCGCCCCGCCGACCAGCGCGGTTTGAGCTACGATCAGATATTCGGCTCCATCGGAGCGGAGGAGCAAGCTGTTTGCCGGCACGATCGCGCCGTCGACGCCGGCGAGCTCGACCGCGCCGGTCGCGGCGATGGCCACCTTCCGCGTCACGCCCCAGATCGTCGCCCAGCGATCGAGATGATCTGTATCCGCCGTGTCCGGCATGACATCGAGAGCGATCGCGTCGAGATAGCCATAGGCTCCGGAGAGCGCGCCGGCATGCGTGCGGGCGAGCACGTCGAGGAGCGAGCGCGGCGTGCGGCTGTCCGCGCCGGGAAGCCGCCCGTCGAGATCGGCGCGGCTCCGCGCGATCAGATCGGAGAGAGTCGGTCGCGCGAAGCTCAAGCGGTCGCCTCCCACAGGAAATCATAGGTCTGCCGCCCGGGTCCGGACGGCCGAATGATCGTCACCGAGAGCGCGAGCACGCCGTCGCGCGGGGCGCTGGCGTCGACCTCGATCGCCGCCGCGATCCCGGTCGCGATCATCCACTGGAGCGCTTCGAGCGCGTAGTCGCGCGCGCGCACGAGCACCGAGGCGAGCTTCTTCTCGCGGCGCAGGAGCCAGAGGCGCGATCCGGTCACATCGCCCGGCGTCTCCGCGATCGCATCGCCCCACCAGCCGCGTCGATCGTCGGGCGCGGGAAGCGGATCATCGTCGCGCGCCGGCGCATCCGTGAAAAGCGAGATGATGACCGCCGTGCGCAGGCCGTCATCGCGGGCGAGATCGCCGGCCGCCACGCCGATATCGGCGCGCCAGCGGTCATTATCCCAGGCGAGCGCGATATCGGTCATCCGATCACCTCGCGCTTTTCGGAAAGGGCGGCCTTTACCATCAGCCGAGCAAAAAGATCGCGATCGCCGTCATCAAACGGTCGATCCTGATCCCAGCGATTGAAGAGGCGCTCGTCTCCCATTTCGCAATCGAAGCGCCGGAGCGTGTGTGCGTAGGCGAGCAGCTCGACAGCCTCATCGATATCCAGCCAGTAAGCGTTCCAGCACCAGTTGCCGTACCAGTCCTTGCTCCGAGAGCAGGCGAAGCGCCGGCGGTCGAGCTGGATTTGACCGGGATGTTCTCGGAAAACCGGCCCGCGCCAGTCGGTCGCCCTAAGCTCCATAAGGCTGTCCTGAAGATCGATCCCGGCCGCGCGCTCGGCGAAGCTCCCGTCATCAGGATCGTTGCAGCAGACGTCGATGCGGACGAGGCGAGGTCCGTACCTCATGCGACCGCCCTCGCGCCGAGCACGATCGTCACGTCGAGAAAGGTGAACTCCAGCAGCTCCCAATGCCAGGGAGAAAGCAGGCCGCGCCATTCCGCCTCGCAGCGGTCGATGCGACGCCAGCCGATCGATGGCGACCAGCGCATCAGCGTCCTCCCTCGATGCGCAGCTTGAGCGCGAGGCTAAGCGAACAGGTGCCGTCGAGGCGAAACGAAAGGGTCGCCCGCCAGCCATCCGCATAGCGCGCGTGAATGCGACGAGGACGTCCCTGCCGATCGAAATGCGCCCAGGCGTCGACAGGATCTCCATCGCTGGGAATCGTGCCCGCCATGCGCAGGATCGGCCCCACTTTCGCGGGATCGGCCTCGCTCCGACGCCAGCCGCGCTTGGTGGAAGCCCGCGCGCTCACGCCGCGCTCACCTTGGCCGAGCCGGCCGAGATCACGCCGTTCGCCACCGGATCGCCGACCCGCGCCACCGCCGGGCCGCCCTCCGCGCCCAGCGCCACCGCATCGGAGGCGACGATGACCGAGGGAGCCGTCACCTCGACTTTCATCGGGCTGGTGATCGCGATCCGATCGCGCTGGAGATGCACGACCTGGCCGAGATCGTCGTAAAGCGCGACCTCGCCTTCAGGGAGGCCCTTGAGCCGGAAACGGCGGTCCTCGCAGGCCACTACGACCCCATGCGACCGCGTCCCGCCGACGAAGACCACCAGCGCCTCCGCGCCCGGCTTTGGCACGCTGGTGAAGCCATAGTCCTGGAAGCGCTCGACCCCCTCGTGAGTCTCATCGGCGAATAGGGTGAGCTGGAGCGACTGCGCCTTCGTCGCGTCGTTGACGAGCGCGATCACCGCCCGCGAGACCATCGCCTGGACGCGGCGATGCAGCGGATCGAGCAGGCGGCGGAGATCGGTCGGCTTCATCCGCGTCCCCCGAGTATGGCGACCGGGGCCTGCTTGATGATGCTCGACGGTTTCGCGTCCTCGGGGATCGCGAGCTGGGTGTAAGCCTCCGGCCGGCCGACGCGCAGCTCGGCGACCTGCCCATGATTGTCATCCCGGTAGATCACCGAAACCGCCATCACCGAATCGTCGATCCACGCGCTCGGCGCGCGCAGGCGCACGAGCTGCATCGGCGTCCAGAGCGCGCCGCCCTGCTGGCGCCAGCCATTGACGACGACCGTGGCTTCCTGCGCTTTCGCCGCGCGAACGGTCGCCTCCCATTCGGCGCGTTTGGCGAGTGAGGCGGCGCTGGCCTGATCCTCGGCGATCACGATCAGCGGCCGATAGCGCCCCGCGCCGGGATCGCTCGCCTCGCCCTTCGGCCCGGCCACGACCGCGCCGCTCGCCTGATCGTCGCCGGAGGCCTGTCCCTTGGCGATATAGCGCGAGAAGCGGTCGGAGACGTCGTGCTCGCCCCTGATCTCCAGCAGATCGCGCCCTTCGGCCAGAGTGATCGCCGCCGCGCCCGGTTTCGGGCTGACCAGCGCGACCGAACCGTCCGCCCGGCTGACGCCGATCAGGCCGCGCTGCTTTAGCATCCGCGCGATCGCGTCCCATGCGCTCTCGCCCTGCTGGAGCGCGAAGCGCTTGAGCGGCGGCGCGGTCGGCGCTTCGGCGATGATCGTGATGCCGAACGGCTGGGCGATGTCGGCCGCGATCGATTCGAGCGAGCGGTTGAGCCAGCTCCCCGGCTGGTTCACCGCCGAGCAGTCGACCAGATCGGCCGCCTTCGAGCGCCCGGTGATGGTGACGTTGTGGAGGTCCTTCGAGAGCCAGCTTTCCAGCCTGTCGATATAGCCGGTGATCACCGGCTCCCCGCCGATCGACACGACCGCCGGCGATCCCGCGTCGATGACCCAGCGCTCCGAATGACCGGGCCACCGCTCGGTCAGGCCAATCCTGAACGACGAGGCCACCGCGTCAATGCCGACCGCGATCTCGATGTCGGTCCAACCGCCATATTTCCGGCCGCCGACGGTGAGCATCACATCGTCAGCCACGCGCACCTCCGGTATCCGCCGTGAGCACCTGGAGCGGCGCGGCCGGCACGAAGCCGGGATGACGAACATGGTTGCGCGCGACGAGATCGTCGGCCTGGGCCACCGTCGAGCTCGGATCGCGATAGAGTCGCCACGCGATCACCAGCGCCGGCGAGACGCGCATGGGCGTATAGCCGAACAGGCGGGCGAGCGAGCCGCCGCGCGCGGTGACGTCGGCGATCATCGCGCGGCGCAGCGTATCGAGATCGGCGGCGAGCGCGTCATTGCCCCGATCGGCGGCCGCGAGCGCCTGGGCGTCGAGGTCATCGCCGAGCGCATCGCGCAGCGCGACCGCATCATCATAGGAAGCGAAGGCGACTCCCGCCGTCGCCCGCACCGTCGCGCCGGCGGCCGCCGCGATCACCAGATCGGCATAAGCCTGCTGGTTGGCCGCCTGCCGTTTGCGGCTCGGGGTCGTGGTGACGACCGGCGGAAGGGACGAGGCCGCGCCGATCACCTGCCGCAAGGCGGTGATCTGCATCGCCGGGCGGCCGCCCAAACCCGCCAGTGATCCGATCAGGCCGATGGTCGCGGCGGCGAGCTGGTCCGATTGGGTGAGGATCGCGGCCGCGCCATCGAGAGAGGCGAGATCGGCCTGGAAGGCGCGCAGGCTCGGGCCGGAACCGCCCAGCAGCATCGCCGCGCCCGCGATCGAGGCGGCGAGGCCGCCGATCAGCGCGGCGGCTGCGTCGTCGACGAAGGGCGGCTGCCCGGCCGCGACGAATTCTTCGCCGAAGCGGTCGCTCGCCGCCGCGTCGGTCGCATCGGCGGCATCGCTCGCCGCGCCCTGCGTGTCGGCCGAGCTCAAGGCGGTGACGGCGATTCCCGGCTCGACGAACCGGAGATCGAAGCGCGCCATCCCGCCTTCGTCGGTGCTCTCCGAGATCCGGCAGCCGCCGACCGGCTGCGCCTGAAAGGTGCCGAGGAAGGGATGCACCAGCGTGCCCGCGCCCGGAGCCTCCAGAGCCGCGATCAGCGCGTCCCGGCCGCTCATATAGTCGGGGCCGATCACGAATGCCTGGATCGACCAGGCGCGGCCCTGCCGCCCCAAATCCTCGAACCACGGATCGTCGCGGAACGGATATTGGTGGGCCTCGCCGCGCCGGCCGAGCTCGGCTTCGTGCGCCAAGGTGACGAAGCCGACACCCCGAAAGCTGCCCGGCCGATAGCGATCCTGCCAGGCCATCAGCCGCCCGCTCCGACAAGACCGCGCCTCACCTCCAGATCCATGCCGGTGGCGCGGAGATGGCGAACCTGCCCGGCGGACGCCTTGTCGCCGGTGAGCTCGATGGTGAGCTTGCCGCGCGCCGGCGGGTGCGCCGGTTGCGGCGATCGCGATGGCTGGCGTGGCGGCCCCGGCCGAGGGGCTCCAATCGCCGAACCGACGATGGCGGAATTGCCCGTAATGACCCCACCGACGATCGTCAGCCAACGAGGGGGCTTCGGCAGAGAGTTCCACAGCCGCTTGAAAAAGCCGGTTATCCGCGACCAATTCTCGATGATCTGGATCGGAAAGGAAACGAGCGGCGAGAGCACTGCCACCACGCCAGAGACAGCCGTCTTCAGCCAGGCCGGCATGCCGGTCCACAGACGATGCCACCATTTGCTGATGCCGTCCCAATTCGCCCAGAGCAGATACGCGGCCCCGGCGAGCAGCCCGATGATAATGATGGTCGCTTCGATCGGCGCCGCGGCGATTTCGACCCCGACCAGCATCGCCGTCACGGCTCCGATCACCTCGGCGAACCCGGCCAGCGCCGTCGTAATCCCGATGATCTTGCTCGCGACGAACAGGTTGAGCAGACCGGAAAGACCGCCGCCGCCGATCTTGGCGAGCAGCCCGATCGCGCCGGCCACCGCCGCGATCGCCGAGCCGAACGCCTTCAAATCGGTCGCGACGGCGCTCCAGTCTGTGCCGCGCACGAAGGCGATCAGCTTGTTGCCGACGCTCACCATGAAATCGGAGATGCGCTTGGCGAGCCGATCGAGCGATCCGTCGGCCGAGGCCTTTCGCACCCAGGCGAAGAAGCGGTTGAGCTGCTGGAGCGCCCAATCGAACACGCCGCTGGTCGCGACCTTCATCTCGAAAAGGTAAAGCAGCTTGCGGAGCTGCTCGAGGCCGCCCGGCAGCGTCTTCGCCTGGGCGGTGGCGAGGCCCATATATTTGCTCTCGATGATCTTCACGACCGCCGCGAGCGTGGCTTCGGGCGTCCGCGCCGAGGTCATGCGTATGAAATGGCCGGACGCATCGGCGTAAAGATAATGGTTCTGGCCGCCGGGATGCCGGTCCTGCCGCATCTTGATGCCGAGGTTCGCGAGCGGCCGGACCGACGTGCCCTCCATCGCGTCCTTCACCGCATAGAGCACTTGCCGGAGCGGCACGCGTTCGCCGGCGGCGAGATCGGCGAAGGCGGCGAGCGATCCGCCTTGCGGATGCATGCCGAAATTCTGGGCCATCTGATAGGCTCGCAGAATGTCCGGCATCGCGAAGTTCGCGCCCGCGCCCATCGCGAAGCTCTGGATCCAACTCATCGCGGCGCGCGCCTTGGTGGCGCTGCCTTCGAGGCGGGTCAGCGTCACCTGCATGCGCTGCATCTCGCCGCCTGCCTGGAAGACGCCACGCACGAACTCGCCGGTCAACCCGATCGCGCCGGCGACAGTCGCATATTTCAGGATCGAGAGACCGGTCGTCAGCCCGGAAACCTGCCGCTTAAGATAGGCCGCCGATCGCGACGCGCGCGCCATGCCGTCCTCGCCGGCGAGCTTGCGGAAATGGTAGGCGGCGTCGCGGGTGCGGTCATACATGCTCATCATCGCCCCGCCGACGCGCCGCGAGACCGCCGCCGCGACCGCGCCCAGCCGCTCGATCGAGCGGACCGCCTCGTTGATCGGCCTGGTCACCCGGTTCACGGCCTGGAGTAGGAGCGAGACCTTCATCATCACAAAGTCATCCGTTCAGCCTGGCGCTCCGCCTGGCCGGCCCAGAAGGAAAGATCGTCCGCGTCGAGCGCCCACAGGGTTACGGGCGGCCAATGAAATGCGCCGGCTAGGTCGCCGAGGACGTCTGCCCAATTTGCAGGCCAGGCGGCATAAAACCCTCGATGATGGCCGAAATCGAAGCGAAATCCTCCATCGCGAGCTTGTCGACGTCCTTGACATCGAGGCCGGTCAGCCGCGCCGCCAGCGCGAATGCCTTGCCGATTTCGCCGGTCGCCGAATCGAGCACCCGAAGATCGCCGGCGACGGGCTTCCGCACCGTCACCTCGGCGATGCTCTCCTCGCGCTCGGTCCCGTCGGCCTGACGGAAGCGCTTGACGATCGGCTCGGCCAGCGTGACGCGGTTGGTCTGGTCGCTCATGCCAGCTCCTCCTCGGCCGGCGGCCCCTGGAGAGTCACCTTGGCCTTGCCTTCGCTGGCGGCGACCGCGTCGACCACGACCGCGTTGCGAACCACATATGTCTGGCCTGTGTCGCACTCATGCACGACGGTCGCGTTGCGGATGCTCTGGAGCGAGACGAGGCTGACGCCGGCCGTCATCAGCACGCTGCATTCGACTTTTGAGGGCTTGACCTGCTCGGAGAAGAAGCCGGCCTGAAAATCGCCGTCGACCATCGACGCCTGGGAGCCGCCGACTTCGAGGGAGCCCTTGCCCTCCGTATTGAGGAGCTGGCCGTCGACGGTGATCCGCGTCTGGCCCCAAACCTTGTAGGGATTTCCTGCCATCTTAAACTCCCCTTGAGAGGCCGCTTAAAGGCCCCTTTCAGAGCCGGAACTGGACCGCGCCGGCGAAGACGCGGAACTGGTTGACGATGTTGGGCGGGATCAGCGCATTGACCCGATCCTTGTCGGTCGCATCGCGCTCGACGATCAGGTCAGCCTTGAACTGATCCATATCCTCGACCAGCCCGGCCTCTTCGAGCTCGCCGAACAGCGCGATCAACTCGGCGCGGATGATCTTCGGCGTCACGATCGCCTGACCGGGTCCGAAGGCGGCGCTGTCGTCCGCGAGCTTCATGCGCGGGAACTTGGCGGCGATCCGCGCCCGCACGGCGAAGCGAAGATAAGCCAGGGTCAGCGGCGTGTTGACGTCGAGGAAGGCAACGCTCGGCAGGCCGAAGGCGTCGGTCTGGAAGGTTGTGATCGCGCGCTCGATCAGCACCGCGCCGCCATCGGCGACCATGCTGGTCGACATGCCATCGTGAAGCAGGAGCTCGTGTTCGTCGCGGGTGAAGCGGTCGGCTGTCGAGGGCGCGAGGATTCCGGTAAGCGGCAGCGTCTGGAACGGCCGCGCCGGATCGATCGCGCCGTAATAGGCGATGGTGCCGCCGAACGCCGACGCGATCGCCCAGGGCGAGCTCGGGCTGCCCAGCATCGGCAGGATCGAAAGCCACGCGCTGTTGAGCGTCGCGCCGAGCGCCGCCGCATCGGACATCGAGCCGCGAAAACCGGCGAAGGCCATGCCTTCCTTCTGGACCATCGGCCCCCAGCGCCGATCGAGCTCGGTCGTCGCCGAGGCGAGATTGGCGGCGTCGGTGTAGGGCAGAATGATCGTCTGATACTGCGCGTCGCCGAGCACCGCCCAGACGTCGCCGAGATCCGGATTGCCCGTGCCGCCGTTCATAGCGGTCGGCACGCAACCGAGCCCGGCCGGAATCGCGTCGCCCTGATAATAATCGAGGCGGAGATCGATGCTGTTGCCGGCGACGCCCTTGTTGCGAGCCGTTAATGTCACCGTCCCGGCGGCCGCCGCCGCAGTCACCGGCAGGTCGGGCAGAGCGGCGATAGCCGCCGCGACCTTCGTCGCCACCTGGGCCGCCGTGTCGCCGATCGCGACCGCGACCGGCGCGGGCACGCCGTCGATCATCAGCGCCAGCGTCCCGGCCGCCGTCGCCGTCCCGGTGAAAGGCAGCGTGCCGGTCGCGGCGGCGCCGGCGGCAGCGTCGTCAAGGGCGATCGCCCAGCATTCGGTCTGATCATTCACCGCTTTGAGCGCCGCGATCATGCTCGCCAGCATCGAGCCGCGCCCGAACGCCTGGGCCGCCTGCGCCGCCGAGACCATCCGCGTCGGAACCAGCGCCGCCACCGCTCCGGCGGCGAGCCGCTGGCCGATGACGAGGATCTTCTGCGCCGCCGCCGGCAGGCCTGAAACCGCCTTGCTCGCGTCGATTTCCAGATATTGCCCCGGAACCCGGATATCGATCGGAATACTGTTGAGGCTGACGGACATCAGGCGTCTCCCTTCGCTTTGCCGACCTTGGGCTCGACCTCGATCACGTCGCCATGCGCGAGGCGCCTCCGCCAGAAGCGGTCGATCGTGACGGTTTCGCCCGCCTCGGCGAGCACCGAGCCGTCCGGTTTGCGGACGCGGCCGCCCGGCTTGGGCGCGAGGCGGCGCTGGTCGATATCGTTCATGCGTCGGTCTCCAGGCTGACATGGTCGACGGCGTCGGCATGCGCGTCGTCGGGAAGCTGGACGCCTTCGGCGGCCGGATCGGCATCGATGCCGCCGAACGGCGGCACGTCCCAATCGGCGTGGAAGGTCTTGAAGTCGCCGAGCGCGCCCGGCGCGGCGGTGTCGGCGGGCAGGCCCGTTGAGGCCGCCTGAATGCTGATCGAGGTGACGAGCTCCAGCGCGAGCATCGCGACCTTGCGGTCCTTCACGATCTCCATCGTGCGCACGACATGACAGCCGCGCACCTCGATCGCGTCGATCGGCAGCCCGAGATCCTGCCCCTGCAAGAGCGCGATCGCATCCATCGCGAGCTGGTAGCTGCCAGGCTCGGCCAGGGACGGACCCCCGTGGCGCTGCGCGGTCTCATTGCGGGCATTCTCGGCCATGACGACGAGGCCGAAATGCGCCTCCGCACGCAGGCCGCCGAAGCCGACCGTCTCGCCGCGCTGCATCCCGGCGAACACCGCCCAGGCGGCGGGCGCGCGGATCACCTTCTCGCGGAGATAGGCGTCCCAGTCCGCCGGATAGCTTTCCAGCGTGCGATACTGATAGCCGAGCACGCCGGCATCGCCGGCGGCCTTCAGCCGCGCGATGATCGCGTTCTCGATCGCCGCGATCACTGGACCGTCTCCAGTTCGGGCGGCCGACCATCGATATCGCCGACCGAAAAGCTGATGCGGCCGCTCTGAAGCTGTTTTTCGAGCTGCTGGAAATGATGCTCGGCCGACGCGTCATCGTCGCATTCGAAGGCCATGCTGACGACGTGATCGGCCAGATGGAGGTAAATCCTCACGCCGCCGCCTCCTCATAGCGGTCAACCAGGCGGACGATCGCCGCCTCATCGGAGGTGGAGACGCCAAGATAAGGCCGCGCCGGGATGACCACCTGTTTGGCGTGGACGAGGCCGAGGCCGCCCGGCAGCTCGAACACGAGCGCGTCCGCTCGCACCGGCCGGATCGTGCCGCCGAGCTGATGGATCGCCGCATAAATGAGATTGGTGCCGATCTCGACGCGGTCGGCCGAGGCGCGATGCGTGATCGAATCGCGCAGGTGGCCATCCTTGACCAGCGTCTTTCCGCCCTCTTTCTCGGCGCGGATGCTCGGCTTCCACGGCGCGCCCTCGGGCGATCTGCCGGTCTCGAAGCGCAGCCGTGTCGTGTTTTCGAGCAGCTCGCCGATCCGGTCCATCAGCGGGAAGAGATCGCCGAAGCGCGCGAGCAGCCTGCCCAGCCGCCGCTCGACCGGACGCAGCCCTTCGACGCGGATCGTGAACGCGTCGGCCATCACCAGCCTTCCATCTGGTCGCGGCCGAAGCGGCGGAAGCCGCCGTCGGTAAGCACCTTGCCGGCGCGTGGCGCGAGCGTCTCGACGCCGGCATCGAGCTTCATCGTGCCCTTGCGGATCGCCTCCAGAAACCGGATCGCCTGGCCTTGGCGGAGCGTCACGTCTTCCGGAGGCGTCGAGCGGTAGAGCTTGAAGCGTGCGATGTCGCAGGCGCAATCAACCAGCAACGGCGGGACCGGCTGATCGGGATCGAGGCTGTAGGTCGCCGCGACATAGCCCTCGACCACCGCGCTCGCCGAGGCCAGCGCCTGGTCTATGCGCGCCTGATCGATCGCGCCCGTGTTCGCGTCATCGGTGAGCTGGACGAGCTCGCGCTCTTCGAAGCGCGCTTCAAGATCGGCGAGGGTGGCGTAGGCGACGGGCACGTCGGGCTCCGATGGCGAAGAGGGTCGCCGGCCGGAGCCGGCGGGAAAGCACAGCGACTATTTACGTTTGCGGCGGCTCGGCCTGCTCGCCAGCTCCTCGGGCGGTTCGAAGCGCCGCCAGGTCTCGCCGCCGTCGGCCGAGGCGTCGACGTCGATCATCGGTTCTTCGCAGAGCATCACGACTTGGTCGCCGGTCAGCTCCTCCTTCGCGCAGTCGATCACGACCGGCGCGAGGTTCGGGAAGGCGATGCCGGCGCGGCGGAACGGCGCGCGCTTGGGCGTGAGGCGGAGCAGGCGCGTTTCGCCCGTTTCGCCGGGATTTTCGTTTTCGGTGTCGCTCATCGGATCAATCCAGCCAGGAGGTGACGAGCAGGTCGGCGGAGCCGGCCCACACGTTGGTCGCGCCGGCGGCGTTCCGCTCGGCCTTGATCAGCTCGCGGGCGGCCTTCTCGTTTGACGGGCCGACGACGAGCAGCTTGCCGGAGAGCCCGAGCGGCCGGCCGTGATCGCCCTTGAAGCCGGCGAGAGCCGCGCGGGCGGCGGAATAATGCTCGTCATCGAGCGCCTGCTTCGATCCCCAGGCGAACTGCCAGAAACCGAAACCGACGTTCATGCGGCCGTCGACGCCATATTTGAACTCGGCGCGATCGAAGACATTGTCGTCGGTCGGCTTGTCCTTGGCGACGAACTGCCACGCCTTGCGGGTCTGCCGGATGATCGGCTTGAGCGCCCGGCTGTCGTCGATCAGGAACCAGGGCGAGCCCGCGCCGCCGTCGGTGTTGGCGACCGACGCGACCGAGCCGTCCGCCTGGATAACCGGGTGATCGGTGTCGAAGAAGTTCTGGCCGTCATAGCAGGGCATATCCCAGCCCGCCTGGATCAGCTCATAGACCTGCTGGCAGGGAAAGGCCCCGGTCGAGCGGCCCATCTCGGTGAACAGCGGCGTGTAGACGCCGACATTATCGTCCTCGATGTCGGTCCGCTTGACTGCGATGGTGAGCTCGAAATTCTTGTTCTTGATCGTGTAGCCGTGGGTCGCGAGCGCATGGACCTGCCGATCCCCGATCCATTCGCGGACGTTGGGCACCTGGCCGAGCCAGCCATATTCGTTCGCCGACGTGGTCGACGGCACCGCCGTAGCGATGCGATCGTGGTCGGTGGGCGCCTGGCCGAGGCCGCCCTGATAGGCCGCATTGAACGCGATACCGAGCGTCCGCAGCGTTTCGGAATTGATGACGCGCATGGAGCTTCCTTCCTGTGGCGCTTACGGATGGAGGAGACCGAGGCCGATCCACACGCCCTGCGGATCGACGTCGATGATGGTGCCGGCCTTGCTGCGCGTGCCGCCGCCGTCGGTCTTGGCGACAGTCTGATCGTCGACGATATAGGCGGAGGCGCCGATATCGGTCTCGGCTATCAGGTCGGCCCCGGCCGAATTGGCGTAGCGGAAGCAGCCGGCGCGAACCTCGACATTGACGTCGCCGTCCGCGCCGCCGCTGTTGTCGACCGGCTCCTCGGCGCGGCCGACGGCGAGCAGGTTGAGCGCGGTCGCGCCCGGCTCGGCATAGCCGGTGGCAAGCACCACCAGCGCGCCGGTGAAGATCTTCTTCCCGGCCTTCACCGGAAAGGAAAAGCATTTCCCGTCACGCTCGGGCGTGGCGCGATCGGCGGAAAGAGCGGTCACAGGCCCATCTCCTTACGGCTGGCGAGGAAGGCTTCCTCGGAAATGCCGAGCTGCGAACAGGCGGCGCGCTCCTCGTCGGTGAGCTTGCCCTCCTTGATCGCGGCCGCGCGGCGCTGCTCGGCCCCTTCCGTGACGATCTCGGGCTGCGCGCCGACGAAGGCGGCAAAGCCGGCCGCGTCCTTCTTCGCGTAGCCGAGCGCCCATTCACGGCTGGCCGGCGCGATCTTGCCGGCCTCGATCGCCGCGTCGACGCTGGCGGTGACCCGCTCCTCTTCGATCGCGTCGAGGCGCTGGCGCAGCGCGGTCAGCTCGCCGATCGGCGCGAACTTGGTCGGATCGACCTTGCCGGCGGCCGACGCTGCGGTCCTGATCTCGTCGGCCGTCGCCTTGGCTTCGAGCCCGAGCGCCGAGCAGATCGCCGCGCGATCCCCGACGAGCGCGTTGACCGCCGCCAGTACGTCGGCGTCGGTCGCGCTCTCGGGCAGGCCGAGAGCGGTAGCGAGTTCCTTGGACAAAGTGCTTTCTCCGGTTGGATCGCCCTGCGAGGCGACGGCGCGGAGCTCCAGCTCCGGCCGATTGGTGAGCGCGGCATTGAAGATGCGGGTGACGCGGCCGTCCGCGCGATGGCCGAAATAGGGGCTGATGTAGCGATACTCGCGCGCCGCGAGCGCGGCCGAGGCGGCCGGTGTCCACTCGACGTCGGCGTCGATTCCGTCGTCGGTCACGATCAGCTTGGGCATCCAGCCCGCCGCCGGCGCGCGGCCGCCGACGCCGTCTTTCGCGCCGAACACCGACTGATGATCATAATCAATCATCGGCTGGGTGGATTTGTTGTAGGCGTTGGAAGCGGCGACGATCGCCTCGGCATGGGCGCGATCGGCGACTAGGTAGGGTTTGCCGCCGTCGCGCCGAGGATTCTCGCCGATGCGCAGAAGCTGAATGCGTTTCGGCGGCTCGGCCCCATCCAGCGCGATCTCGCTGGTCGCCGCCGCCGCGCGAAGCTCGATCGCCTCGTTCACTGGACGTTTCCCGGGGTGGTCGCCGCCGAAGCCTGATCGGCCGGGGCGGACGACATCGGCGCGGCGTCGCCCTCGATGGAGGAAAGCGCCGAATTGAAGAAGCCGAGATCGAAATGCTCCTCGAAGCGATCGAACGCGTGGAGCAGGCCGGCGCGGTGGCCCCAGATATAGAAAGTCGCGAGCGCCGCGCCGATCAACAGCGCCGCAAGCACCAGGAGAAGAACGATCTGACTGACCATGATGGCCCCCGAAAAGACGGGAACCTGCTTAACAGCGCGCCGGGGCCGATCTTACATGACAGGCGTCAGCATGGCGGCAGGCGGAATGGAATCGCTGTGCGATACGCATAGCGCGGGAGAGCGTTTATTGGGAAGCCGACCAGGCCAGCGCCCCCGTGGCGAGCCTGGCGAGATCGAAGCCGGGGTCGCGCGCGGTCGCGAAGCGCCAGCCGGTCTTGCCGACGTCGACCACGATCGCGAGGCCGTCGATCGTGGCGATGTAGCGGCGGAACAGCATCGGCTGGCCATCCGCGCCCGTCACCCAACGCCAGCGGATCTCGCGCGGGTGAGCGATCGCGCGGCCGACTAGGCCAAGCACCCGCCGCCGATCGCCGACAGGCACGCGCAGCGCGCCGGCCGCGTCGCGAAACCATCCCGCGCCGATCGCCAGCGGCCAGCCGCTGGCGTCGGTGATGATTTGACTGGGAAAGATGCTATATCCTCGCCACCAGGGCGGCCGCCCGAAACCGATGTGGAGAGCCCGGCGGGGAAATCTTGGCCCGCTTCGCCGGAAACGCCCGCGGATTGATACGGACGGCCGCCCCGGGCCTCCAACAGACGGTGATTATAATACCAGTGGCCATCGGCGCGCTGTTCGAGGAGCGCTTCGACGGTCCGCACATCCTCACCGATCTTCACCGGCGCGGACACGCGCGCATAGCCCAGAACATCCGGTTTATCGGCGAGATCGGTATTGGCTTCAAACCGAACCCGGCCGCGCCGGATGACGTCGGGAACGGCTGGCGTGGCGCGAAGCTTTTCCTCGCCTCCCCTGGCTTCGGGACTTTGCGCGATCGCCTCTCTAACGCCCCGACGACTGATCCGCACATCGCCGAGCGCAGGATTGATGATCGTCTCGCCCGAATCCCGAAAATCATTGAACCATTTCCGAGTCGCCCGCCGCAGCTCCGCGATCGACGCGCTCTTGGGCGCGATCTCCTCGCCGGTGAGTTGGGCAACGGGCTCTCCTGGTTCCAGAGCTCCCGCCAGGAAGGCGTCGACGGCCTCCGCTTCGCTCACATTGGCAGGCAAGAGGCTCGGCGGCGATGGCGCGCCCGGTGGAGGAGCGCCCGGCGCGACGCCCGCCAGCATCGGCAGATCGGGAGCGGGTAGCGGCGGCGGCTCCAGACCTCCGAGCGCGCTCTTTCCGACATTGTAGGCGAAGCCGGGATCGATTCCCGCTGGCACCTTGATCGTCTCGCCGGTGCGCGGATTGACATAATCATCCGGCGGACCGTCGGGCGGCGGCGCATCGCTCACCTCCCAGCCGTTGTCGGCGATCGTGCCGGCGTCGAGCTGGATCACTGTGCAGCGGCAATTCCAGCCGCAGGGCGGATAATGCGTGTCCCACCAGGGATCGTCGACCGGCAGGATCGTGCCGTGCCATTCCGCATGCTGGGGTCGGGTCCGCTCGTCCATCACGGCGGTGTAGCGAAGATAAGGGAGCGCATCCTTGGTGCGCTGGATCTTCTCCCAACGGCCGGCGGCCCGCGCCATGCGCATGTTCATATCGTAGATGATCTTGAGCCGACGCGGGCTGCCGAGCTGGACGGTGCGCGCGAGGCCGGTCGCCGGATCGATCATCCGTTTGCGGCCCCACCAGCCCTTGGCCTGGAGCAGCGGCGTCAGCTTGGCGCGGAAGGTTTCCAGCGTCTCGCCTTTCGCCAGCGCCTCGTCGACCGCCTCGCGGATCGTCTCCAGCACGTCGCGGCTCATCGCCTTGGCGACGGTGAAGGCGCGGGCATGCTCTTCCTGCCATACGTCCTGCCAGGCGAAGCCCACCTTGAAGCCTTTGGCCCGGAAGAAGTCGATTGCCTCGGCCGGCGGCAGCAGCGGGATGGGCGGGCCGGCCATCAGGAGCCGATCAGCAGCTTGCCGCCGCCGGTGCCGATCACCGCCGCGCCTCTGGACGCGATTGGGCGCGGCAGATCCCAGCGCTGGCCCAGTGCCCAAACCCAGCCGCCGTAGTTCTGCAAAAAGCCCGCGATCACCGCGATGCGGCGATGGTGGCCGCTCGCGCCGAGGCAGCCGTCGATCATCGCCGCCGGATCGGCGGCATAATGTGCTTCGGCGAGAATCGTCCCGGCGACGGGACTCCATTCATGCAGGATCGTCGCTTGCGCGAGCGTCGACCAGTCGCCGGCGATGACGCGGGTTCGGTCGCCCTGGCCGAGATTGTCTCCGCCTTCGACGAGCAGGCCGATCGGCCGTCCGCGCCCACTGTGATCGAAGCGCGGCTGGTCGACGGCGGCGGTCCGCGTTACGCCGGCGGCGTCGACATAGGGCGCGGCGGTCGGGCGCGAGAAGGTGAAGGAATCGCCGAACGCCACGATTCAGCCCTCCGCCGGCGTCACGAGCCCCGCGATCCGCGCACCGAACGTGGCGCGGGCGAGCAGCTCGGCCAGCGCATCAACGTCCATCGCGCCGATCGTTGCGATCAGCCGGTTCTTGGCCTCGGCGAGGCTCGCCGCCTGCCCGAGCATCGCGTCGATCGGCGCGACCACCGGCTCCATCTGGCGCAGCCATCCGTCGAGCGCCTCGTCGGCGGTTTCGTCGATCGCGTCCGGCGCGGTCAGGGCGGCCGCCGCGCTCGCCGCTCGAAGGGCCTCCAGACGCGATTTAAGAGGCCCTAAGAAGGCGCTCGCCGCCGTTTCGGCATCGTCGGGGCCGGGAGCCGGCGGACGCGGCCCTGCGGCCGCCTGTGGCGTTGCCGGCCGAAGCACAGGCTCATCCGGTTTCGGGTCGGGCAGGCCGGTCAATTTGCGCATCGCCGGCTCGGAAACCTGAAGGCCGAGCGGCACGAGGATCTGCGCAGCCTGGGAGAGCGCCTTCACGTCGACCGGATCGGGGCGGCCGATCTTGAGGCGCGGATAGGCCGCGCGCTGGCCCCGGTTGAGCATGATCATCGGCCGCACGAGATCGCGATTGAGCGTCGCGGCGAGCAGCTTGGCGTCGGCGCGCTCGATGTCCTCGCGCACGTCGTTGTGGATCTTGCCGACCGCATGGCCGCCGGCGATCGCGTCGGTTGTCGCGGTCTGGCCCAGCACCAGCTTCGAGATCTGCTGATCGATATATTCGGCCAGGCTCTTGAACAGCGCGCCCGCGTCGCCGCCGGCCCCGCGCTGCTTGCCGTCGATGAACTCGACATCCATCGATTTCGGGAACACCGCCGAGGCGTCGGAGCCGATCTGCCGGATCGCGGTCATCAGACGGCGGATATTATCCTCGCTCTCGCCATTGTCGTAGCGGCCGACGCGCAGCGGCATGCCGAACACTTCGAGGAAGGCGATCCATTCCTTCAGCGAGAAGTTCTTGAACATCCACGCCCACGCCGCCGGCCGAGCGAGGCCGCCCCGGATCGGCAGACCCGATTTCGCGGGATGGACATGCTGGATATATTTGAACGCGGACAGCGGCTCGGGGCCGTCCTCACCCCAAAGCTGGAGCGTACGGCCGTCAATCGGATCGAAGCGGAACCAGCGCGGGTCGCGCCATTCAAGCCGTTCGGGCAGCCATGTCGTCGCGGTGCGGGACCAGATAATCTCGGTAACGCTGAAGCCCTTGCCGACGCCGTCAAGGATGTCGAACAGCTCCATTTCCAGCGTGTCGCGCTTGAGCCAAGCGCGGATGAACTCGGCGTCCGCCTTGTCGTCGGGGGAATCGCTCGCCGCCTCCACCTCGATCGGGAGCTGCGAGACGGCGCGCTTGCGGGTGCCGAGGACCGAGCCGTATTGCCACTCTTTCTCCTCGATCTCCTCGGCGAGTTCGAGGAAGGCGATCATGTCGCCCTGCTCGGCCTCGATCAGCAATTGCGCCAGCCGACCGGGTGTGAGCCCGATGCTGGGATGCCCCGCATTGATCGAGCGCATCGACATGAGGCGCGGCCCGGCGACGTCGCGCTGGAGCTGGGAGAAATCGATTGGCCGGCCGTCCGCCCACACCAGCGGCGGCGGTGTCTCCGGCCTGACCGCAGGCAGATTGCTCACCACGTTCCCGCCCTCCCGAAAAACCCGCCGTCGCCGCGATTGTCGTCATTGCGGGGCCGGCTCCAGCCGCCGCCGACCGACATCTGGTCAGCGAAGCGGCCGACCGAACGATATTGGTAGAGCGCCGGTGGCAGATCGGCCGCGCGGCTCGCCAGCGCGGCCGCCCAGAAGCGGTCGGCGTGGACCTCGCCGTCATTGACGATGCGGACGCCGCCGCCGACGGAAGCCATGCGTTTGATCGCGCGCAGGTCGGCCCGAATGATCGGATCGGGCGGAATGCGGATCAGCCCCCGCTCGAAGCGCGTCACCAGCGATATCGCCAGATCGAGCCGGGTAGGCCCGGTCAGAAGCTGGCCGACGACGCGGCTTCCCCAGCGGAGCTGGGCGTCCTCCACAACCTTCTCGCCCATGCCCGTCTGGTCGATCCACCAGGCCGCCTGGCGGCGCGTAGCGAAGGTCTCGTCCATGAACGCGTCCTGGTGCGCGAAGGTGACGTTCACCTCCTCGTAGCGGTCGCGCAGCCAGAGCACGTCGCCGACCAGCTCGAAGTTCCACTGGATCGCTCCATCGCGACGCCGCGCTACGTCGCGGCCGCCGTAGCAGAGGCCGCCCTGGTAGAGCTCGGGCCTCCCGGCGTCGGGATGCTCGGCCGCCGCCAGATCCTCGGGCTTGATCAGCGAGCCCGCGCCCGCCTTCGGGATGCAGCGGAGCTCCTCGTCCGCGTCCTCGCCATAAGTCGCGAAGATATCGTCGATCCATTCCTGCTTCGGCAGGATCGCGCGGCCCTTCACATGGGCGGCGAGCGCGACGCGCTCGTAGAGACCGTCGGCGATCGCATCGTCGAAGTCGATGCGGCGATGCGCGCCCTTGCGCTCCCCTGACTTGATCTCGTCGAGCAGGACATTGAAGGGATTGGCAACGCCGTCGTGCGTGGACCAGACAATCACCTGGCCGCCCCACATCAGCAGCGCCAGCGCCGATTTCAGCGTCTCGCCGATATTCTTGTGGAACGCCGCTTCGTCGATGCCGACCTTGCCCTGCTTGCCGCGCAAGGCGCGCGGCACCGACGGCAGCGCCACGATCTTGAAACCGGAGGAAAAGCGGATGCGGAATGCCTGGACCTTCTCGCCGTCGCCTTCGAGCACCTCCTCGTCGGCGTCCTCGGCGGCGATCCCGAACGCGCGAGCCCACATGGCGCAGGCGTCGATGAACTCGCGCGCCATCTCCATGTCATAGCCCATATACCAGCAATTATCGCCGCCGGCCGAGCGCTGCGCCGCCGCCGTGAGCACGAAATAGGCGGCCATCGCCCAGGTGAGGCCGATCCGTCGGCTCTTCTCGATGACGAGCAGCGAGACACCGGACATGAGCAGCGTCAGCGTCCGTTGCTGATAGCCGAGCAACAGATCGCCGCGCGGCAGCCGCTCGAACGAGGCAAGCGCCGCTTCGCGCTCGGCCGTAGCGCCGCGATAGTCGCGGTCGAGCACGCTCACGCCTCGGCACCCAGCACGGCATTGGTGATGAACTTCACGGTCTCGGCCGTGAGCCCTTTCGCCTTGGCCGCCGTTTCGGCACGATCGGCGGCATCCCTGGCCGCTTTTTCCCGCACCTTCATCACCATGTCGGCATTGGTCTTCCGCGCGCCGGCGAGGCTCTGGAGGGAGCGGGCGAGGAACTGGACGTCCTCGGGGCCGAACGTCACCGGCTGCCCGTCGCCTTCATCGTCGGTTGCCGTCACCAGGCGCAGGATCATCGTGTGCATCAGCTCGATGTTGAGATCGGCAGTGCGGTCCTCGGGCGCATCGCCGACCTGCGCGATCAGCGCGTTGGCCACCTCCCGACTCTGGCGGAGCTGCGCCCCGATCTCCTCGATCGACTTGATGTGGCGCCCGAGCGCGGAGCGCGAGACCTCGCCCTGCCCGAGCTCGCGCAGCCGCTTCAGTATCTCGTCGATCGTCCAGCCGTTATCGATCCGCAGCTTTCCGATCAGCTCGCGAATCTCGGGATCGAGCCGGTCGACCGTGGACATGCGCCGGCGGTGCGGGGCCGGCATGTCACGCGCCCGGTGTCGGGCGCTGGATGCCCGGATAGACGGAGACGCCGGCCTGGACATCGTGGCCGCGCTCGGTCAGCGTGGCCACCAGCAGCCCGATGGCCGGCTCGGTCAGCGTCACCATGCGATGATCGCGCAGCCAGGCGAGCTCGCCGCGCACCTGATCGCGCGTCGCGCGCAGCCCGAGCTGGCCAGCCGCCTCGTGCAGCACCGAACTGTTGGCGCAATAGCCGGACGCGACGGCAAGCACGCGCAGCAGGGTCAGCCGGAGATGCGGCAGGAAGGCTTCGTCGAGATAACTCATCCCCCTCTCACCCCTTTCTCAAGGAAATAGCCTTCGATGCGGTTGATCGAGGCCTCCGCTCGCTCGACCAGGTCGCGCGTGCCCGAGACGGTGGCGTTGAGCGCCTGAATCTGGCCCTGGAGCCCGAGAATGTCCCCGCTGGAGGCGACCCGCGCCTCCATCTCCCGCAGCTCGCCGCGCAAACCTTCGAGATCGGCCTTCAAGGCACAGCCGCCGATCTTCTCCTCCACGCCGTTCACTTTGGAGCCGAGCGTGTTGAGCTGGCGCTGGAGCGCGCCGGTGCCGACCGGATTGGAGCCGCCCCCCCGCCAGATCGCGTAGAGCATGAAGCCGATGATCGCGATGCAGGCGACCAGCTCGAACGCATTACTTGGCATGGGGGCCTCCCTTCGATTGCGCCCAGGCGCTCACCCAGGCGTCGATCGTCAGACGCGCCCCCGTCACCACCGCGCGCGCCACCAACTCGACGAAGCCGAGACCGGAATAGCCGAGCCCCACCGCCCAGCCGAGCGCCACGATCGGCCGCTTCTCGCCCGTCACGATCAGCGCCAGCACGCCGAGCGCCAGCAGCGCGGTCAGCGCCGCGTTGCCAACCCGTCCGAGCTTGGCTCCCGCGTTCGAGGCCGGCGCGATCCGCCGCGCCAGCAACAGCCCGAGGATGCCGAACAGCGCCGAGAAAATCGGGATTTCCACGCCGAACAGGGTAACGGCCGCCGGGCCGAACGCGGTCGGCGTGACGTGCGGTGTCGCGGCGGCGGCGATGCTGGCCAACCCCGCGCCGAAGGTCGCGCCGGCCAGCTGTGTCGCCGCCTGTCGGATGAGGAGAGCCTTCATCCCGCGAGGTCGGCCGTCAGCTTCGCCCTCTCCGCCGCGATCCAAGCGGCCGGGTCATAGCCGGAAGGCGGCGTGAAGATCTGTGCTTCGTGAATGACCATGCCCGCCAACGAGACGACAGAGCCGGTGGTCCCGAGCACGGGCGGATAGCCGCCGGAATCATCCGGCGTGTAGTTGTAGGTCACGACCTTCGCATCGTCGGCCCAGGCGTCGACGTTGCGCTGCGCTCCTCCGGTCGCCTTGAAATGGTAGGTGATGAGATAGGAGGACGCGGCCGCCGGCGCGGCGACGAGGTTCTGGCCGCCATTGCCGAAGCGCGTCTGGAGAATACCCCCGTTGAGCAGGATTCCCCACTGACAGGTCGCGGTGTTCCTCATCTTGCCGGCCAGCGCCAGCGTTCCGGCCGGATCGCTGCCGAGTGTCAGGCCAATGGCGATCACCACGTCGCGATCCTGTGGAGCCTGAAGGACGTCGAAGCTCGTCGGCAGGGTGATGGTCTGGCTGCCGCTCGCGAACGCCACGCCTTTGCTGGCCGCGCCGATCGGGATGTAGCCGGCACCGCCGACGGCGGTCACGGTCGCGGCGGCATAACCGGCCAGCTCGTTGTCGAGCGTGTCGCCGACCACGCGATTGCCATTCGTCAGATCATAGAAGCGGAACAGCGCCTCGTGATCGGTCGTCATCGCGTCGTCGGTGAGCGGGAAGACCGGATTGGTGAGATTGGGCGGGTTGTAGCCGATCGCGTTCAACTCGGGCATGTCAGTGACTCGCTTTTAGGGTTGTGAAGAGGGCGACCATGCGGTTGACCTGGATATGCTGGCCCGCGCCGATGAAATGCGTGCCGTCACCGTAGAGGCCGCCCGGCCAGTAACCGGCGGCGATATCCGCATTGTCATCGTCGGTCGGCGTGTAGCCCACGGCCGCCATCTCGGCCGCGCTGGGCGGCGTCAGGAAATCGAGATAATAGCGGCCGTGCGCGGTGCGCAGTTTGTTGTTCAGTGCGATGATGTCGCTCTGGTTGGTGTCTCCGGCCGAGCCGCGCTTGCGGCCGATCACGCTGGCGGTCATCATCAGGCCGCCGCCGGCCTCGCAATATTGCCGCGATGCCACCGAATTGGCGACGATCCCGTCGAGATCGGTATAGCCGTCGTTGGTGCCGACACACTGGAAGTTCATCCCCGAACGCGCCTGGAGCGCAATGTCCGGCACGAAGCAGGAGCCGGGCGGCACCGTCACCGCGTCGCCGGCCTCGTCGCGGGTGAAGGTCTGGTTTCCGCTGGTATCGGTGGCGTAGGTGCCGTGAACGCCGGCGAGCGTGCCGGTCTGGGAGTTGAAGAAGTCCCATGTGCTCCATTGGGCGGAGCCGTAGAAGAATATGTTGGTCGAATAGCTGGTGATCGCCACCGCGCCGCTCGCCGGAATGGTGTCGCCCGTCACGGTGAGGATCGCGGGCCTGCCGCCTTGCCGCGCCGCGATCTCCAGCGAGGTCTGGCCGCTCCTCCCCAGGCTCTGATCGTTCTTGCCGAACACCGCGACGCCGGGCAGCGCGGTGATCGCGTAGTTCGGAAAGGTGTTCGGCGCGGCGTCGCCAGCGCCCTCGGTGCGGCTATCTCCCCACATATAAAGCCGAGAGAAATCGGTTGATTCCGGTGCGAATATGGCTGGGTCGAGCGCATCATAAAGCCGCGCCACGAACGCGGGGCTCACCTTCGTGTCGAACAGACCGGCTTCATCCCAGATCGCAATGGCGCGGCCGTCGGCGGTGCGTAGAAGAAGCCGACCGGCATTGCCTTGGCTGGAATCGAAGGAGGGATCAGCAGATAGTTTCGCGACCAGTTGAGGGTCGGGCAGGAAGTTTATCGCGCCCGTCTTGGGGTCGGCATAGAGCAGGATTCGGCCATCCGCCGTGCAGAGCGCGGGAAAGCCGAAACGCGTGGTGAAGCTGAATGCGGCGGTCATCGCCGTCTTCGCCGCCTCGGCGTCGCTCGCCGCCTGCTGCGCCTGGTCGACATAGGTCGAGAGATCGGCCGCCGCAGCGCTCTCGACGAAGTTGCTGAACTCCCACGATCCCGTGCCGTTGTCGCCGGTTTTGGTGTAATAGCCGCTCTTGCCGGGAGCCGGCTCGGCATAGACCAGCGCGATCGCGCCGGCATCGAAGGTGAGCGGCAGCAGCGCCACCGTCGCGCTCACCGCGTCGACATGGCTCACCTCCTTGAACAGCGTGCCGAGGTCGATCGCCTGCACCGGGCCGCCCGGCTGCTGGACGATCAGCAGCGCCCCGGTCGGCGCGTCGGTCGCGCGCGGAAGCTGGTCGGGCGTCTGGGTGACGATTGCGTCGGCCATCGGAGTTTCAGCCGTCCTTCAGCGCGTCGAGCTTCGCGCCGAGCGCCTGAATATCGGCATGCGCCTGGTCGATCAGCGCCTGGAGATCGGCGGCGCTGGTGGCCGCGTAGGCTGCCTTCACCTTCTCCCAGTTCGCCTCGATCTCGGGCAGCGCGGTCTGGAGCGCCTCGGCGGCCGCGAGAGCGGTGGCGACGAGTTGGAGAGCTTGCTGTGCGGTCATGCTCATTTCAGGACTCCCAGCGCGACGATCTGGCTGACGATGGTGGTGAGCCCGATTGCAGCGTCGCCTTCGGCGGCCGCATTGGCCGCCTGCCGCGCGGCATAGCCTTCGGCTTCGAGCCGGACGCCCTTGTCGTTCAGCGCGATTACCCGCGCCTTGGCGTCGCCGCTGATCGCGCCCGACTGGATGCCGGCCAGCGCCGCCTGCTGGAGCGATTCGAAGCCGATCTGGGCAGTGAGGAACGCCTTGTCGGCGTCCAGCCGGACAGTGCCGGTCGTGGCGCAGCCGGCAAGCGCGAGCAGCGCCCAGGCCGCCGCAAGGGAGAGACGTCGCATCGGTCAGGATCCTTTGCTGGTGGAAACGGAGGCGGCCGCCTTGGCGTGGAGCAGCCTTGTCTGGAGCGCGCCGAGCGCGACGCCGACGATGATCATGGCCGCGGTCGCCAACCCGTGCGCGGCGAGAAACGCGCCGGCGATCGCCAGCGCCTTGGTGGCGAGCTGCATCAACATCGGCCGGAGCGCCGAAGCGGCGGCGGCGTCCAGTCCGGTCATGTCGGTCATCGGTTCATGCCTCGTGGTGGAACAAGCATCAGACGGCTCCGAGCCGGTCGACGCGCGCATCCCAGCCCTCGGCGAAGCAGGCGAGGCGCGGATGAGCGGCGATGATGGCGGCGTAATGGTCCCGCGCGACCCGCTTGTAGGCGGCGATCACGCCGTCCATGCCGACGGTGGCGATCGACCGTTCCACCGCCGCCTCGGTTTTGGGACCGAGCTGACCGTCGGTTTTCGCGCCGACGGCGGATTGGAGCAGCCGGATCGCCGTGCCCGAGCCCATATTGACGCACTGGTCGAGCATCATCGCGTCGAGCGGCGGCGGGAGCTGGCCGATCCCTTCGGCCTCCCAGAAACAGCGGCGGTAGAGCGCGGCGGCCTGCGGCCTGGTCAGCGCCCGCACGTCACGCCCGTCGATCAGGCCGTTGGCGTCGACGTCGCACAGCGCCCGGTTCGCCGGCAGTCGCCCCTCGGCGACGAGGAAGCGCAGCGAGATTCCGTATTTGGTGACGCCGCCCGGATCGGCCGGATTGTCGACCAGGCCGCCCTCGACCGCGAACAGCCGATCGACCGCGATCTGGAAGCGCGTCTTGAGCGTCGGCTCGGCTGAAAATCCCCCGTCCATGTCGAGCGGGATACCAGCGGCTCCCGCGCCGCTCTTACATGACGGACGTCATAGATCGTTGTCGCCGCCGCCCTCGAACAGATCGAACTGGCGCGTCTCCTCGGCGCGCTGGGCGAGCAGCCGATAGACCTGCCGCTCCGAATAGTCGGTTTCCTCCGCGATCCGCTGGCGAGTCAATCCCCGCCGCGCGAGCTCGTGGACGCGCCGCTGGCGCTCGACCCGCTTGGGCACGGACAGCGTCTCTTCGCGGAAATGCTCGACCAGCCGGGCCGCCGCCGCCGCGCCGATCGCCACCGCGATCGGATGATTGGGGCGAAGTTCGGCCGGCACGAACAGCCGCCGGCCGCCGAAGTGGCGCGCCAGCCGCCACGCCGCCTCCTCGCCGATCACCTCGGCGATCTCGTCGAGCACGCTCGATCCGGTCGAGGCGGGCGCGGCGCTCATGCGGTCTCGCGCGCCTCCCGCTCGGGCGGCGCGAGCGGCAGCGCCGTCGCGCAGAAAGCGCATTCGGCCGAATGGCGGCCGACATGCCATTGCGATCGCCCGCAGCCGGGGCAGAGCGCGCCCGGACGATAAAGCGGCGCATAGCCGCGCGTGGCGGGCGCGACCGCGATCACCGCCGTCCTCCCGGCCGCGCCGCGCGCAGCTTCGCGCCCAGCCCGGCCGCGATACGGTCAAGCTCGGAAAATTCCCAAATGCCGCCCGGCGAGGCCGGCCGTTCGCCCAGCAGCAGCCACGCCGCCTCGGTCAGCGACCAGTGGCGCGCCGCGATCCCGAGCGTCTTCAATCGGGCGAGGATCGCCTCGGCGAGGCGGCGCTTGAGCACCATAACCTGCGCGGCCGGATCGATGCCAGCCAGATCCTGACGCCAGCCCTTGCGTTCGCCCATCGCCTTTAGCGCCTCGATCAGCTTGTAGGCTTTCGCCTGGTCGGCCCATTGCAGCCGCTCGACCCCGAGCTGCCGGCGCGCGAAGGCTTCGAGCGCGCGCTCGGACGGATCGTCGATGGCGCCGAGATGGTGGAGCGAGATCCACAGCGCCCGCGCCTTCTTCGCCGCAGGATGATCCGCCGCCCGGGGCGAGCCGCCCCGTCCCGCCGCCGGTTTCGGCTGGAATCCACGCGCCTTGAACCGCTCGACGACGCGGACCAGCTCGGCTTCGCTGCAATCGGCGGCGCTCGTCCTGCCGGTGACGTCGAGCAGCACCGCCCGATAATCGTCGTCGACCAGGCCGAGCTCCTTCTGGGCGAGCTTCACCTTGGCGATCAGCGCGCGCCGACGAGGATTCGGCGCGAAGCGAGGCGCGGCGGCGGTCATGCGGCATCCTTTCGGACAGAGAAAGCGTCGATCATGCGGTTGGTGAGGAGCCGGAAAGCCGGATCACGCTCGCGCATCTCCAGCGCGCGGCGGTAGCCGGAAACCACGGTGCTATGATCGCGGTCGCCCACCGCGCGGCCGATCTTCGCGAAGGACAGCTCACGCAGCTCGCGCGCGCCCCAGAACACGGCGAAACGGGCGCGGGCATGGGCCGCACGCCGATCGTTTCCCCGTATCGCGTCGCCCCGCAGACCCGTCTCGAACGCCACCCAGCGGATCATCGCCGCCACCGATCTGTCCGGCATCTCGACCGGCGCGTAATCGGGATCGCCGGTCAACGCCGCCTCAATGCGCTCGATGCGCTCTACGAGTTCCTCGATGCTGGTCATCGTCCTGGCTCCATCGCCATGAAGGCGTCGGCCAGCATCAGCAGCGCGATGCCGGTCAGCCAGCAGAAGGCGACCAGCATCGCCAGCCGCCGGCCGCCTCCGCTGCTCTCGCGCAGCACGCTCCAGGCGCGGCGGAGCCCGAACATCGCCGTCACGCCCGGATATTGCGCGTGGCGCGCGTCGCCTGGGCGTCGCGCAGGTCGGCGAGGCTGATCGGCCGCTGATCCTCGATCGCGAACATGCTGGCCGCCTCGACAATCTGGCGGCATTCGCGCAGGCCGCCGGCCGCCGGCGTCAGCGCGATCTGGATGAGCAAGCGGCGCATGCCCGCGTCGCTGATCTTCCATGCGTCGCAGAATGCCTCGGCATCCGCTTGCTCGGGCAGGTTTTGGACATGGCGCACCGCGATCCGGCTGTTCATGCGGGCGAAGGCGTCGCGGCGCGGGCCGCCCTCGATCCGCATGATCAGTTCCTCGTTGCCGAGCAGGCAGATTCCGGTGCCGGTCTCGTCGTGCCAGGAGCGGATTTCCTCCAGCGCCTCCCAGGTGAGATGCTGCGCCTCGTCGATGATCAGCAGCTTGCGCTTGCCGCGCAGATTGTCGGTGACGCGGCGCGAGAGCGCCTGGGTGTTGTTGCCCTTGGGCTCGGTGCCTTCCAGCACGCGAAGCACCTGGAGGATCATGCCGTTCAGCGTTCGGGTCGACTGCCGCATGGTGACGACGAACACGAGCGGGACGCCGAGCGCGTAATTCCAGGCGGTGATCGTCTTGCCGGTGCCAGGTGCAGTGCCGACCGCGGTGACCCGGCCCATATGCGCGATCTTGAGCAGCCCCTCGATGCGGCGTGAGGTTGGCGTCTCGAAATAGGGGACGTCCTCGGCCAAATAGGCGAGGTCGCTTTGCGTCTCCTCCATCTGGCGAAGCCGGTAGATCGCTCGCGCGACCCGCTCGTTATTGCCCTGGTAATTGCCCTTGCAGAAGGGCTGGAGCGTGCCCATCGGCACGTCGGCGAGCAGCGCGAAGCGCGACCAGGAGAGCTCGTGCTTGAGCCGGTAGGCGTTCGCCCACTCGCGTTCGGCCTCGACGTCGATCGGCAGGTCGTCGGGATTGTTCATCGGCCAATTCTCCTCTGTTGGTCAGTCGACCACGCGCAGGCGGGTCATCGCCTTCGCGATCCGGTCGATGCTGTGATGGGTGGCGGGGGCCGCGCGCGGCTTCAGCGCCGCCGCCGTCGCGCGGTGGCGCACCGGGCGGATGATGCTGGGCTCCGGGAGCTCGGCCGGCGGGGCGTCCGGCAGCAGCGCGGCGATATCGGCCGCCTCCATCAGCTCCTGAAGCTCGACCTGGCGGCGCGCGGCGGCGCGATGGTCGCGTTCCTGCCGGGCGCGCCGCTTGGCGGCGGCTACGTCGAGGAAGCCGGTCGCCTCGATCAGCGGCGCGGAGGCGAGATAGCGCCCGTCGCGCGCATAGACATGCAGCGGCAGGGTGAGATCGTCGGGATCGAACCGCACCACCACGCGCGATCCCGCGAACTGGCCGAGCTCGGGGGTCCAGTAGCGATTGCCGTAGAAATTCTCGATCGCGCCGGTGCGGCGATCGGTGGTGACACCTTCCGCAGTCAGCAGCGCCAGCCGGAGCTGCTCGGGATTCGCCTTGCCGATCGACGCGGTCGCATAGGAGCGGTTGAACACGTCGTCGAAGCTGTGGACGCCCGCGCCCATCTCGGTCCGGCGGCCCGGCCGCGCGTTGTGCGCCGCGATTCCGGCCTCCACGATGCGGATGAAGTCCGCCAGCGGGATCGCCCGATCGCCGTAATTCTCGGGCTTCGCGTCGGGCCGGTTGCCCGTATAGGCCCCCGCGAACGCGGGATGCCTGGCGATCGCGTCGCAAAAGTCCCTGAAGCCCCTTTCAATCGGCTTTGAGGAGCCGCGATAGGGGGTCGACCAGTGCGGATTGACGCCCACGGCAGGCAGCAGGCCGGTCGGCTCATCCTCGCGGATGGTGAAGCGGAATCGCGTCTTCGCGCCGCCGGTGATCCATTTCGAGGCGAAGGCGCGGCCGTTGTCGAGGAGGCAGCCCCTGGGGATCCCGTATTTACGAAACAGATCGGCGAAGGCGAGCCGGGTCAGCACCGCGCTCTCGGTCTCGCCGATGCGCCACGCGAGGAACTTGCGGCTGTAAACGTCCTGGATGGCCACCATCATCGGCCGCTGGATCGCGCCGGAGGGGAAGCGGACGAAAACGTCCCACTTGTGCCCGTCGATATTGACCAGTTCCATCGCGTGGAGCTGGGCAACGGTGCGCTGCTGCGGCGGCAGCGTCTGCCGGAGCGCATCCTGTCCTTCCCGGCGCAGCACGATCACGGCGGCCGGAACCTCGCGCTCCAGCTTGCGCCACAGCGTGCGCGAATGCGGCAATGACAGTCCCCGCGCGGCGGCAAGCGTCAGCGTGCGCTGATAGCAGCTTTCCCATGTCGGCCGTTCGGGCCGGAGCCAGTCCGATTTGAGCGCCCGCCACAACTCGGGATCGACGGCGGCTTCCGCTCCGCCGCCCTTGCGGCGCGGCGCGAGGTGCGGCAGCCAGTCCGCCTGGTCGATCCCCTCGACCGCACGACGCCAGCCCCACAGGGTCGAGGTGGAAACGGACTCGTCGGCCGCCACGGCGGCGATCGCCGCCGTGCGGGTCAGCCCGGCCGCCTCGTGGCGCTCCACCGCGTCGATGATCGCGAGCCGCCGCGCGGCGACGGCCTTCACAGCGTCCGACTGCGCCTCGAACCACGGCCACAGGCTCGCCGGCCGCGTCTCCGGCGGCGGTCCCGCGGTCACCTGGGCCGCGCCGCCGAGGCCGCGCTTGGCGAGCTCGACCCGCGCAGCCGCCGGGAGCAGTGCGACATGATATTCGGTGCCGCCGCCGCGCGCCTTGCGGGGCCGCGCCAGCGCCAGTCCGGCGGCGTCGCCTTTCAGCGCCCAGCGTTCGGCGGCCGCCTTCTCGTTGATCTTGCGCTTGGTTTTGGGCAGCCCGGGGAGCTTCAGCTCCGCCAGTTCCGCCGCCGTGAACCAGTTCCTGCCCCCCATTGGCGTCACGCGATCACCTCATCCTCGGCGATGTCGAACGGGCTGCCGGTGAGGCTCCAACGGCAGCCGTTCCTGCCGTCCGCCGCCCAGCCGGGCGGGCTCATCGGATTGTTGTCGCAGCGGCCCCGCCGTCCGCATGCGAGCCGCACGCGCACGCGCTTGCCCTCGGCCTCGGGCGGCAGATGACCGGGATTGCGCTTCATCTGCGCTTCTCCCCGCGCATGATCTCGGTCGCAGCCCGCTCGGCCGCGCGAATTTCCGCGTCGATCCGCCGCCGCTGGGCGCGGAGGTGACCGAGCCGCGCGGCATGGATTTCCTCGCCGACCAGCAGCGCCGCCCCGATCCGGCGCACCAGCGCGTCGAGCAGATCGTGACGCTCGGTCACCGCCACCAGCGCGAGGAAGCGCGCCACGCTGATATTGTGGGCCTCGCGCGCCTCGGAGGCGTAGGCGTCGAGCATCGCGCGCGAGACCGTCTCGTCGAGCAACGAGGAGACCGCGCCGGCCACCTCGTCGCGCGATCGCGCATCTTCCTTGAGCGCCCGCGCCACGCACGCCGCCACCCAGCGATCAAGCCCCGCCAGCTCCGCCTCGCGACGCGCCGGAGCCGGCGGGTCGAAGGTGAAGCCGAGCTGGGCGGCGTCGATCGCGGAGCGGCGCTTGGTCATGCTGAAACCGGAGGCGAGAAGCGCGAGGTGACGCCGCGCTCGGCGGCGAAGGCGGCCATCTCGGCAGCGGAGACGTTCGGGCCGAGCCCGGTCACCATCCAGCGCCCCGGCTCTTCAGCCCGCTTGGTATAGCAGGCGTGGATGATGGTGAGCTGCGCGGCGATATCGAAAGGAGCGAGCTGCGCGCGCGCTTCCGGGGTGAGTTCGCTGGCGGCGATCTCGTAGCGTGCCACCAGGTCGCGCGCCCGATCGGCCGCAAGCGCGGCCTCGTGCGAAAAGCTGCTGTGCGTCAGCGCCGCGGAGGCCTCGATGCGCTCGATGATCCGGCGGCGAGCGGGGCTGATCATGCGAGCGCTCCCGTCGCCACGCCGCCGAGCGTGTATGAATAGTCCGGGCGGCGGAGCGGAATGTTCGGGACGAGGGTGGCTTTGCCGCTCGCAACCAGCGCCAGCTTTTCCTCGAAGGTGAGGGGCCGCTTGGGCGCGATCGGGGCCGGCTTCGGCATCAGTTCGGCGATCGTGCGGCGCTTGGCCTCGATCTGGTCGCCCTCGGCCTCGATCAGATGACGGCGGTAGACGATCAGGTTGTGCTTGCTGCGCGGCAGCCAGTCGAGCGCACGGTCGACGGCTTCCGCCTTCACTCGGCCGAGGCGGACGATGGGAGGCAGTTCCCGACCTTTGCGTTCGAGTTCGGCCTTTAGCTCATCCCGGAACTGATAGGCGAAGCTGCTGCCGACCACCGCAATCTTAGCCGCCCTGGCGACAGGCGTGCCCTTGAGCAGCTCGGCGCGCAGAATATCCTTCTGGATCAGGTGAACCGAAGCGAGCGAGTCCTTATAGGCGATGCGCCGTCCGGCGTGATCGCAGCCGGGTAGGCATTCGCCCTTGCGGCGAAGGCGACGGATCAACTTCACACGCCGGCGCTGGACGTGCGTCTTGCTGACGCCGGTTAGGTCCGCGATGCGCGGCGCGCCGTAACCGGACATGAGCAGCTGCTCGACTTGCCTGTAGACGTCCTTCGGCACCTTCGCGCCGCTGTAGCGAGTGCCATTGCCCGGCGGCGGAAGCTGGCGCTTGCCGCGCGCCTTGAGGTCGCCGTTGTAGCGTCGACGCTCCTCGGCAATGCGCGCCGCGCTGATGCCGAGCTGGAGGCCGATATCGATAGCCTTCATGCCCCGACTCAGCATCTCGCGCAGGCGCTCGATACCTTCCGGGAGAAGGTGGCCATTCTCGTCCCGCTGTGCCGGCGTGAAACCGAGCCGCGGGCACAAGGCAATGACAACGGCGTTCTGCGCGGCCGTCTCGCACACACCGAAACGATTGCCGATGCGCTCGAAGCTCCACCCCTCGTCCTGGCGCAGCCGAATCGCCTCCTCGAGATCCGCTCCGTCGAGCTTGGCCTTGGGCGTCGGGATCAGCACATAAGGGCTGCGGACCCCGAGCTTGTGCGCCATATTCTGGATCGCGCTCCAGCTGCGTTCGGGGAGCGCGTCGGCGCAGCCATTGACACCCTCGCGCGGATAGACGTCGCAGAGGATGGCTATCTCCTCGCTGGTCCATGCCGGCGCTTTGCTGCGTCGAACACGCATCAAAACGCCTCCTTTGCCGGCAGCGTCTCGACCAGCGCGCGCAGGACATCGACCTGCAGTTCGTGGAGCGGCGCGGCGCGGAAATTGTCGGCGCGGATCGGCTTCACCAAGCGGTGGCGGCCAAGCCGGATGGTCAGCCGTATCATGCCGCGCGCCGCGCCTGATAGCGGCGGATTGCCGCCAGCAGCTGCGCCGAGCCGCGCGCCGCGTCCCGCTGCCACAGGTCCGCCGGCCCAACGGTCAGCCGGCTAATGATCTTCTGGACATGATCCAGCTGATAGCCGCTCTCCGCCGCGATCTGCCGGGCGGTCCGGCCCCTGTCGTGGAGGTCCATGACGATCTGCTCGATCGGCGTCATCCCGTGACGTTCCATGCCCATCATGCCTCCTCCTGGCCGCGCAACGCGGCCTCCAGCACCAGCCGATGCGCGCGGCGGCGCATCGCTTCGCGGCGTTCACGCGTCAGCCGCGCCTGGGTGGCGATGCGCCGCCGGTCCTGCGCCGCGATGGCAACCGGGTGGGTCGATCGCGGCGGACGGCTCCGCGCCGCCTCGCGCAGCTCGCGCTCTATTGCGGCGGCGATCGCCCATTCGATCGGCGTCGCGCCGTCGAGGCGAGGTGCGGCCATCATCCCAGCAGCCACCAGACCAGCAGGCCGGCGGCCGCCTCGATCAGCATCAGCGGCGTCCAGAAGATGATGGATTCGCCCCAGGTGGCGGGTCGCCCGTCGATCATGCACCGATCCCCTCAAGATGGAGGACCGCGCGCCGCCAGGCGTCCTGATAAGCGGCGTGCTGGCCGTCCCGAAACGTGATGATGAGCTCGCGGCGGAGGCCTTCCGGCAGCGCGAACCAATGATCCCGGCAGAAAAGCTGGCCGCGCCGCACCCGCTCTTCGCAGCCGTCCGCCGCGCAGGGGCGCGTGCGGTCGGCATAGAGCCGCGTCGGCCGGTGCCACGGCCGTCCGCGCCGATCGAGCTCGCGCTGGAGCGCGCCGGTGGGCAGACGGGTGAGATCGACGTCGGACGCGATGGGAAGCGCCAGATTGCGCTCCCGGTCGTCGGTCCGAAGCAGCCGCCCTTCACGGATCAGCCGCTCGACAATGGCCCGAGCCAGCGCCGGTCGAATCGAAAAGCGGTCGGCGATCTCCGAACGCGTCGGCGGCGAGCCGCATTCGGTGATCATGTCGCGGGCGTAGTCATAGACGGCTTCGGCGAGATCGGGTGTCATGCCCGATCTCCCGGCAGTTCCGCGCCGACTTGGCTTAAAAGCTGCCCGCACGAGCGCCGGCGCGCTGCGAGTTCCGGCCCCGTCGCCAGATCAATCGCCGCCAGCTCGACCAGTATCGCGCTCATCGCGCGGATCGTCTCGGCAATCGTCTTGTCTTCGGCCAGTTCGCTAAGGCCGGTCATCCCCGAGACCGCCTTCGCTGTCATTCCGAGCATTCCATGCCGGCGTAGAGCGTGAGAAAAATCGGGGCTCATGCCCGCTCTCCCGCCTGGCCGATCGAGAACCGATCGGTGACGATCGCCATGCGCACCTGTTGGAGATCGAAGCTGGCGTCCTCGATCGCGGCGCAGCGCTCGGCGGGAATCAGTTCGTCCTCGATCAGCCCGTCCAGCTCGGCGCGCGCCCTGTCGAGGCGGTCCAGCGCCGCGTCGCGTTCTTCTTCGCAAGTCTCGGGGAAGCCGCCGGCATTAAACTGCTCGCCGAATGTCAGGCGGTAGCCCTCCGGCAGCATTTCGGAGAGGTGCGCCAGCGCACCCTTCTTCTCGGCCAGCGACATGCGCGAGAAGGCTCCGATGAAGGCGGACAGCCGCTTGTGATCCGGCTGCGGAGCCTGACGGAACGGCGCGCTCGCCTCGGCGATGCTGCGCGCGCCGGCCAGCAGCCGGTTGATAACGTCGATCTGCTCGCCTTCGTCCATCTTGGCGAGCGCGCGGAGCTGCGCCGCGTTTTTGAGGACCGGATGACCGAGGCCGCCGTCGTGGCTCCGCAGGCGCGCCACCAGATCGGGCGCGAGACGGCGATAGAGCAGCAGGTCATTGTAGATCGTGCGGCGCGAGAAGCCGAGCCGGTCGCCGATCTCCTCCGCCCAGCCATATGCAACTGCAATCGTTGCATTTGCGTCATGCGATTGCGATTGCAGCTCTTTCTGCCAGCGCACCGCCGCCGATACCGCCCGCCCGTCGGCGTCGCCGTCGAGCCCGGCGCGCGCCTTCAGCAGCGCCACCTGCTCGGCGATGAAGGCGGCGCGCTCGACCGGATCGAGCCCGCGCCGCATCAGATTCTCGGAGATTTCCCGCGCGATCCGCTCGCGCGGATCGGCCTCGACCTCGATCGCCTTGACATAGGCGAGGCCCTTGAGCCGCAGGCCTTCGAGGCGATGGCCGCCGGCGACCAACCGCCATCCCGATTTGCCGGGCAATCGGCACACCTCGATCGGCGTGCGCTGTCCCTCGGCCGCGATCACGCCGCCCAGCGCGTCGGCCCATACCGGATCGATCGGCCGCAGCCGCTCGCCGACCTCGATCTGCTCGACCGGGATCAGCAGAACCTGCCCGACAATGTCGGGCGCTTGAGCCGGAGCGTTCGTCTGGGCCGCCATGTTCAACGGACCCCCGCATTTAGACGATGCGAGTCGGCGTGCGCTTCGCTATTATCCGAAACTTCGGATTCGGAGGCGGCGGGAGCGATAGTGTCGAGAGTATCTTCGATGGCGCGCCGAACGCGCGCGCTCGGGCGGCCTCGCAGCACGTCATTGACCGATTTCTCGGGCAATCCGCGCTGCCGCTCGAAAGCGGCGACTGAACCGAAGCGCTTGCGGAGCGCCGCCTTGATGTCCTCGGGATGGGCGGTGATGGTCATATGTCGCTAAATCCGAAAGTTCGGCCCGAACCTTCGGATAACATCAGCCGTCGCCGTCGCCAAGCCCCTAAAACCGAAAATCCGGTCGGTATGCGCCTGGTGGAGGCGCTGAACGGCCGAACTCTCAAATGGCTTGCCGAAAAGACCGATATTTCGGAGAGCACGCTCGGCGATTACGTCCGGAAGGGGATTTCCCGGGCCGATTATGCGGTGAAGATCGCCCGTGCGCTCGATCGGTCGGTCGAATGGCTGGTCACAGGCCGCGATACGGCGCGGAAATCGGCGCTCATGGCCGCCGAGGAAGCCGATTGGGTGGAGATCGACGAATATGATCTCCGCGAGCTGACCGACGTCGGCAAAGGCCCGCCCCACAACGCCTCGCCCTTCCGTCGCGACTGGCTGAACCAGACGCTCGGCACCGCCTCGGGCCTGTGGCTGGCGCGCCTCCTCTCCGATTATCCGGCCGCCGGCCTCGCCGAGGGCGGGCTCGTCTTCTGCGTCGACGTAACGCCGGCCGAGCTGCTCGAAGGCCAGCTCTGCCTGTTCCGTGTCAACGGCGGCCTGATCGTCGGCCGCTTCTCCTATCGCACGCCGGGAGCCGTGCTCGCCGCCGGTGACCGTCTGGGCGAGGCGATCGTCACCAGCAGCGAGATCGGAGCCGAGGAGGGGCGCTATATTCCGGTCGCCCGCATTCTCGGCAGCTTCATCCGGAGATTATAGAGAGACCAACAGGGGGTGGTTATGAGCGACAATCTCACCGACGAGCTGGAGCGGCTTGCCAGCCTGCGCGATCGCGGCGCGCTTTCCGACCGGGAGTTCGAGCAGCAGAAAGCGCGTCTGCTGGGCGGCGGCGCGGCCGTAGCCGCCGCGCCCATCGCCTCGAAAAGCCATGTCGCGCGCAATATCCTTCTGGCGTGCGTCGCGATCTTCATTCTGCTGGTCATCATCAGCGCGCTCGCCGGCGCGGGCGGCCGACAGACGGCCGGAACCGCCGGCGACAATGCGGCGGCGAGCACCGCATCGGCCCAGCCGCCGCTTCCGGTCAGCGCGGTCGATCTCGCCAAGGCCTATGAGGATAACGAAGCGGCCGCCCAGAAGCGCTACGACGGCCGGCCGTTGTTGGTCGGCGGCATCGTGACCGGCGTGGATCTCGACATCACCGACGATCCGATCGTGCTGATGCGCGGCTCCAACCAATTTCTCGACGTCCACGCCGATCTGGTCGACGCCGACAAGCCCAAAGCCAGCGATCTTCATAAGGGCCAGACGATCACCTTGCTCTGCCAGGCCGTCAGCGAGGTGCTGAGCGATCCGATGCTGAGCGACTGTTCTTTCGCGTCCTGATCATGCTGAAGGAATGGTCAGATCGTGTCCCGGAGCGGCCGCGCTCCCGCGTGAAGGAAGGGCTGGCGATGACCGCCTTCCTAATCTTCGCCGCGCTGATCCTGTTCGCGATCGTCTACCCGGCCTTTTCGGCGACGCCGCGACAGCGCCATACCGAACGCCCGCGCCCGCATCGCGGCCATGCCCGCGCCGCCTCGGTCGTGGCGGCCGGCGACTCCTACCGGAGCTGCGCCGACGCCCGCGCCGCAGGCGCGGCCCCGATCCGGCGCGGCCAGCCCGGTTACAGCCGAAAGCTCGACCGGGACAATGACGGAGTGGCCTGCGAATGATCGCCGCGCTTCTCCTCGCCGCCACGGTGCCGATCGTTCCCGCCGGCCGGACCTTCACCTGCACGCCCACCCGCGTCTGGGACGGCGACGGCCCGATCTGGTGCGCCGAGGGCCCGCGCATCCGCCTCGCCCGCATCGCCGCGCGCGAGCTCGACGGCCATTGCCGCCCAGGCTCGCCCTGCCCGAAGGCCTCGGGCGTCGCCGCCCGCGATCACCTGGTCGCACTGCTCGGCGGTGCGAAAGGCTCCACCTCGGACGGCCACATCATTGTCCACGGCCCCACGCTCACCTGCCGGTCCGACGGATGGGCCAAGGGCAAGCGCACCGCCGCCTGGTGCCGCGCCGGCGCGCTCGATCTCAACAAAGCGATGGTGCGCGACGGCTTCGCGCTCGCCTGGGATTACCATCCGCGCCGCTGATCCGCTCGCTCTCTCTTGCACCTTTGTTCTGTTTCTGTTCTCATTGGCGCATGAAGCGACTCGATCCCTCCGAGCTGCACGATCAGCTCCACGACGCGCTCCGCCTCGAAGCGGTGGGCGTCCCCGCTCCGGCGATCAGCCCGGCCGATACCGGCCGGATCGCCGATCACCTCGCCGGCTTCCTTGCCCGGTTCGATATTTTCGACCCCGCCGCGCCCCCGACGACGGAGGAAAGCCAGGCGCTGCCGCTTTTCCCAGGTCTCGCCGATCCCGAGCCGGTCGCGGCCGCGCCGGAGCTGGCGGGAAGCGCCGGCGTGCCGTTCGGTCGCTGGCTGCTCGACCAGCGCCGGCGATCGGGATGGATCGGGGATCTCGCCCGCGCCGCCCTCAACGATTCGTTGTTCCCCGCCGATGGCCATGTCGAGGACGTCCGCCGCCGTCTCGATCGCCTGGGCGCGAGCGGCGATGATTATGAGGCGCTCGACGCCGCCGAGCTCGACTGGCTCGCGCTGTGATGCGTCGCGATCCGGCCTATCGCTTCGCGCTGTTCGCGCTGCCCCAGGCTCCCTGGCGCGCGACGATCGAGGAGGCGCACGCCGACGCGATCGACGCCGGTTACGCCAGCGTCGATCCGCACAGCAAGACGGTGTGGCTGACGGTGCCCGCCGAGATCTGGACCACCCTGGAGCTCGTGCCGGTGCATCCGCGCGAGCCGAAAAACGGTCCCACTTCCACCGCCGCACCGACGCGCATCGAGCGCATCATCGCCCGCCGCGAAGGCCGGATTCCCACCGCTTTTTGAAACTGGGCCCTCCTCGCAGCAAGTGGGACCGCCCACGTCCCACTTGCTCGTGGGCGCTTCGCCGCGCCGGCGGCCTCTTGAGACCATCTCCGACGCTCGGAAACGCCCGCTAAGAGGGCTTTCAAGCCCTTTTAACGCGCCCGCCCGCCGAACCGCCCGACTCCGAAAGCTCTTGTCGAAACCCTGTCAAAATCGCAGCCGACTCTAGACAGCCGCAGGGCACCTTCCGCCTCGCCGATCGTTGATGCAGGGCGCGGTAAATCCCGCATAATCCCGGGAAATCCCGCCCAATCCCGGCCCCAAAGCCCCAAACCCCGCAGGACTCCAAAACCTCCTGTCATCTAACAGCGGGTCCGAGCCGGGTTTCGTGGAAGAAGAGGCTGCCCTCCGACGGATCGAGATTGAGCTCCAGCGTGTCCGCCCCGGAATC
>Ga0164242_10000665_pt1 | contig 41413 bp, 54 predicted proteins | sample OricomgcompostMG_FD_108783 | JGI IMG/M metagenome (GOLD analysis project Ga0164242, IMG submission 108783) | Miracle-Growth compost microbial communities from Emeryville, California, USA - Original compost - Miracle growth compost (MG) ... | reverse complement strand
GTCCGGCTGTAGCGTGTCGGCTCATCGCTGTAATATGCTGGTCCTGTCATGACATTCCAGTCAAACTCTGATTTCTTTGGAGACGGTTCACCCCGATAAACCAGACGAGTCTGGATCTCTCCATGCGACACGCATACCGGACCCTCGCAGCCCTCCGCAACTTCAGGTAGACCCCCTGCTCGCGCTAGCATCCTCGCGATACGACCCACATGGGGACAATTACGACACTTATCAAACGGTGTGGTGGGTTGTCTCTCACTCATAGTATTTGCAGTATATCACCCCTCTCGCAATATTTCACCGTATCTGTTACAATTATCCGTGCATTCGACACGATTGTCGTTCGCGTTATGGCGAACTTGTTCGCCCCAATTTTGTAAACCAAGCTTTAGCTGTTTGCAAAATTGAGAGGAGGAACAACGAAGCAAGGGAGATTTACTTCGTAAATCGACCAAGCGGAGTGAGTTCCGACGAGGCAGCGTAGCTCAGTTGGTTAGAGCGTAGGACTCATAAGCCTAAGGTCACTAGTTCAATCCTAGTCGCTGCTACCAAGAAAAAACACTCACATTCGTGGGTGTTTTTTCGATGTTTTCAGACTTACAGGTCGACGGTGTCGACGACTGCTTCGCGGCGTTCCAAGAAGGCGCGAAGTTCGTTCGTGCTGCGCGGACGGTTCCATGTCGCGAGACTCAGAGCAGTGATGGCCTGCTCAAAATCAGCAGCTTTCTTTGGTAGGAGCTTTGTCATTGTGGTGGTTCCTTTTGGTTTTTATGAATGGCTACTACTAAATTAGCATAAACATCATAAAAAAGCAATACCTTTTTGGCTGATTTTTCACGATTTTTGCCACCGGATACCACTTATGGTAAAATAACGGCAAAAGGACCGATACAAACATGAACGATTTTGATCTCGCCAGCTCGCTCGCCATCGTCCTGCTGGCGGCGGCATGCCACGCCAGCTTCCAGCTCAGTATCAGCATGCTGACCCTCCTCAGTGGTCATGCACTCGGCCGGCAGACGGCGCATCTGCGCCTCATGCGTCTGGTTGGCAGCTTCATCCTGGGAGCCGGTATCATGACTGTCCTGCTCCTATCATTCATCGCCTTGATACTCGGCGTGTTACTACCGGCGAAGACTCCGCTACCAGTCTGGGCAGCTTATGCTGGCGGTGTCATCGGTGTCGGCGTCTCAGTCTGGCTGTTTTACTTCCGCCGCGAACCGGGCACGACCCTTTGGGTGCCGCGCAGTTTTGCCCGTTTCCTCGGTGACCGGGCAAAAGCCACCAAGAACTCAGCCGAAGCCTTCGGGCTAGGTCTCACCAGCATCATCTCCGAGCTGCTCTTCGCCTTCGCCCCGATCGCTATCGCGGCACTCGTACTGGTGCAGCTTGAGCCCAAATGGCAACTGATCGGTATCTTGCTCTACGCAGGCGTCTCGCTGCTGCCGCTGCTGATCGTCGGCATACTGATCGGTGGCGGACACAAGCTCAGCCGGATACAACAGTGGCGCGAGGCCAACAAAAACTTCCTGCAATTCGTCGCCGGCAGCGGCCTGATCGTCCTCGGCGCCTATATTTACGTCGAGCGGGTCCTCGCTACCGCTATCGCCGCCGTGACGGGAGGGCAGTCATGACCTTGACTATTGACGTCGTCAAACGGTCCGGCCGACGTCCGAGCGAAGCTTTTGACCGCAACAAGCTCCACCGAAGTCTCCGTGCCGCCTGCCTGAGTGTCCGCACGCCGGAAGGTGAGGCCGAATCGACCGCAAACAACGTCACCGATGCGGTCATCGTGTGGCTCACCGCCAAGCCGGCCGTCACCAGTAGCGACCTGCGCCGTATCGCCAGCGCTCATCTCACACGCTATCATCCCGAGGCCGCCTATTTTTATCAACGGCACCGCACTATTATCTAAGGAGTTCCACCACCATGGCAAAAAAACAATCCAAATATGATTTTGACCTCATCGTTATCGGCAGCGGTGCCGGCGGTAGCGCGGCAGCCACTATCGCTGCCCGCGAGGGCAAACGCGTTGCCATCGCCGAGACCGACACTTTCGGTGGTACCAGCCCGAACTGGGGCGACGTACCGACAAAGGCGCTGTTGCATGCGGCCCAACTCCTGGACGAAGCCAAGGAAGGTGCCCGATTCGGTCTGCGCTCAAATACGCTCGGCCACAACTACCTGTTGCTCCGCGAGTGGAAAGACTTGGCCGTCAAACGAACCGGCGCCGGTGGTAACCGCAAATATTACGAAAACGAAGGCATCACGACGCTGCACGGCGCCGCGCATTTTCTGTCGCCGCACGAGATAAGCGTCAACCGCCGCACCTATTCAGCCGCCTCGTTCATCATTGCGACAGGAGCTGATTGGCCGCTGCCTGATATCCACGGCATCACGGAGGCATCTTACCTGACCCCACGGACCATCCTGGACACCACACGGCCGCCCAAAACGCTCTACATCGTCGGCGGCGGTGCCACCGGTGTCGAGCTGGCTCAACTGATGGCCATCTTCGGCACCAAAGTCTATATCGCCGATGTCGCCGCTCGCCTACTGCCCGGCTACGACAGTGAGGCAGGGGAGATGATGGAAAAAATTCTCCATAGCCAGAAGAGTGTGACCGTCCTCACCCAGACTCGCACGGTTGCGATTGAAAATGAAAATATCGCTCGGCGCGTCACCTACAGCCGTGGTGGCCATGAGCATAGCCTGCGCGTTGACGAAGTACTGATCGCCACCGGCCGCATGCCAAATGTCGACCTGGGCCTGGAAAACGCCGGTGTCACTTACACCGCCAAAGGTATCGCCGTGAACGACCACCTGCAGACATCTGCCAAGCATATTTACGCCGCCGGCGACGTCCTGGGCCGGATGAGTTGCACACACACCGCCCTGCTCGAAAGCCGTATCGCCGTAGGCAACCTGCTCTCGAAACACAAGCTAATCCCCGACTACACCGCCTCGCCGCGCGTCGTCTTCACTGCGCCGGCCGTCGCGTCCGCCGGTCTGACCGAAGACGATTGCTTGCGCCGCGACTTGCGGATCAAGAAGGCCGTCGCGCCACTCAGCATCACCACACGCAGCAACGTCAGTGATTTCCATAACGGCTTCGTCAAACTTATCACCGACCACAAAGGCGTGCTGCTCGGTGCGACCGTCGTCGCTCCGGGAGCGGGCGAGATGATCCACGAACTGGCACTGGCGATCAAATACGGCCACACCGCCGCCGAACTGGCCGCTACGCCGCACGCCTTCCTGACATGGTCCGAAGCCATCCGCGTCGCTGCTGGCAAACTTACCTAAACGGTCATCTATTTCACTGACCCGAGGCACCTCTACGCATTAAATTAATATATAGACCGGAAAGCCCGGTCGCACCTTATCGAGCTAGGGAGCTGGTGAATGAGCGATGTTACGAAGCTGCTGTTTCTGGCCGACGACGTCCACGACGATCCCCGCTTTGCCGTCGGAATTGTCAGAGGGAATGAGCCCTCGATAACAATACGGGTGAGTCCTAGGTGGCGTAACCACATGGTCACCAAGCTTTGCGAAACCATCCGGGAAATGTGCTGTCAGGACCGAAATATCGAGCATCACTGCGTCACGACATGGACGATGTTATACCCTTGGTCGAGTCAGATACTGATCGTCTACGGACGACGGTGTCTTAAATCGACAGAAGAGGTTGAGGCGTTTCTCCATGTCGCTACGGGTCTCGCACATCAAGCAAGGATCGCGACGATCCGGGATGCGACGCACTGCTAAGATCCAGGCAGCCCTGGGAACAACGTTGTTCCCAGGGCCCGCAATCACCAGGCCCTAGCCTCTCCCAGACTCAACTTCTAAATCGTTTCGTAACCAGGGAAGTCATCAAGCTTGATCGACCCCTCGGCGACACCAAGGCCCTTCAGTTCCTCACCCAAACTCTTTACCATCGGCTCGGGACCGGAAACATACACCAGCGGATCGTCGGCCTCATCAACATGCTGTTTCACCAGCACCGCATCGATTCTCTCAGGCTCGATCAGATACTTTATTACTACACTGGGATTCGTAGCCGCGATAGCATCCAATTCGTCCTTGAACGGAATATTTTCGTTGCGGTTGCCGTACAGCAATGTTGCCTTGAGCGGCGAGCCGTTGCTCTTTGCTTCGGCTAGGATCGAGCGGAACGGGGTAATACCGATACCACCGGCTACAAATATGTATTCGCGCGAAAAATCATCGACGACGAAACTACCCTCTGGACCATCGGCTTCGACTTCCTCGCCCGGCCGCAAAGCATCCAATGCCCGTTTGAAACTGCTTTTTTCGTCTACCAGCCGCGTACTGATCATGACATGTCCTTCACTGGGCGCAGCTGAATTCGTAAACCAGCGTTCTTCGCCGCGGTCATCGGCGTCGTCATGTGGCAGCACATAATGAAAATACTGTCCGGCCTTCGGCGAAACGGTCTGCTCCGGCTCAAAAACGAAGGATACTACATCCCCCGCTACCGGTTGTTTGTTGACAAGTTTGAATTTCATCATCGTGTACCTCTACTATATTTTGTATACTATAGTACGCCTCTTGAAGCGGGGGTGTCAAACGACGGGGCAGGATGACGCAAGATGGTATGGCTAGAATAGCCATACCATCAACTAGGAACTGTACGAATTGAAAATTTGACAGTTCGCGAACCTGCGACTATTTTTGCCTGCGGCAAAAAGTCGCAGAACCGATCGGCGCCCTAACCAAGAAAATAAGCCATCTTGCGATGGCTTATTTTCTTGGTTGCGGGGGCAGGATTCGAACCTGCGACCTTGTGGTTATGAGCCACACGAGCTGACCGGGCTGCTCCACCCCGCGATATGTTGTCTTATAGTAGCACGGTCTCTGTTATTTTGCAAATCAACTCTGGGATTTAGCCGCGAACAAAAAGCTCAGCCACTGCTGCATCGGCGATGGCGGCAATACCTGGCTGGCCGGTGTCGCCGCATCTGCGGATGCCTCTGCTTTGTCCGCGGCAATCACTGCCTGGGAATTCGGCGGCAAGATCAGCAGCTTCTCACCCGGCTCGGCCAGACCGAGCCGCCGCTTGGACTCAAGTGTCAGATATTCGCCGCTCTTGTAATAATTTTGCTCGAACTGTAGATTCTCCGTTTGCAGCTTGATCAGCTTCGCCTGACGTTTCTTGTCATCGACCTCGCGCTGCAACTGATAGTTGCGCTGCACCGCTTCGACCGATGACCACGCCCAGCCGGCCGCGATCACCAGAGCGATCACCAGCACGACATTGTTCATCGTCATATAGCGGCGAGTATTGTAGATAAGGTGTCGAAGCTGTTTGTTTTGCATTGTTTACTATAGTATATCGTAATAGTGGTAAAATAGACAAAGCTGGGGGCGTAGCTCATCGGTTAGAGCAGGCGGCTCATAACCACTTGGTAGTAGGTTCGATTCCTACCGCCCCCACCAAGATCGATTCATAAAACAGCAGAGATATATCTCTGCTGTTTTATTATCGCTCTACCGCTATATCCTCGCCCTCTTCCTTGCTACACGGTACCCAGGCATCGCCATACCAGATATCAAGCCCAACCCGTGGCTCATAAACCCATGATCGACGCTCGGCATCATAAATCTCAGTCTTCGTATCGGAAGAAAACTCATCGGTCGTATACATCCGGGCGACCTGCCCCTCCTCATCGGTAAAATAAGCAGGCCCCTCAAAACTGTTCGGTCGCGGCGTCGGGTCGGACGGCTTCGGTGATTCTGCCATAGGTACATTCTCCTCCATAACCACCCGCTTCATATTATTTATAGTCTAAAAGTTATACCACTACAACCCGGAGGGCCCGCGACCGGTCTCCAGAGGATTTCGCTATTGCAAAAAACTGATTTTGGTACTATTATATGCCTGTTTGGTACTTCGACAACTAGGGAGCACGAGATGAGTCCTTTGACTCGGCGAGAAACGGAAAACCGACGGGCGCCTATCGCTTGGTCTCCGGACAATAAGACCGTCCGGCAAATTCTGGATTACTGTGAAGGTGAGGTCGATAACGTACGACGGAAACGAAGCAAATTGCAGAAGAGGCGACTCTCGACTCACGGCCTCGATGCACGTGAAGCGATTCTGACGCGTATCCACGGCAATCTGTGTAACGCCAACCACCGAGCATACCCCTCGGAAGTCTGCTATGCGACCGTTGCCCGCGAGCTGACGCGAGACATCGACGACACGCAGACCGGCCAGGCCCGGAAGACCGGCTACCTGACGGCACTGGACTCGGAATGGGACACGCTCCACGCCTACTTCGCCAGAAACTTCACCAAGCACGACCTCGACTGATATCGCGGATCTCACGTAAAGACCCCGCAGCATTAGCTCGAGGTCTTTTTCTTATTCAAAATCATTGCCGTTTGTTTTTGACGCGTCGTATCGCCTCGGCGATATTCATGACACCCATAGCATCCAGCCGGTCAATCATTGCCTCTTCTTCAGGTGTGAGGTCCTGGTCTTCAACAACAGGCTCATCGTCCGTCTCAGGCGGCAGGACGGCCGAAATATCATATCCGCGCGCTGCCAGCATCGCGAGTTTGCGTCCTAAGGCCACTTTCGACTTTATGCGCTCCTCGCTTGCACCCAGTGCGCGCAGCTTGTCTTCTTCGACCTTGGCTGCCTCTAACACCCCCAGAACTTCCGGTGGTATGGCACTGCTATCGCGCGGTATTTCTACCATAAATCTATTATACCATAAGCAGTGTAAAATATCAATATCAGAGAGGTCAGAGACCAAAAACTCCGCGGAGTGACCACCGGTCTCCCCGCGGAGAGTTGGCACCTGTTTGTTTGGTCTTAGTGTAGCATCGAATACGCTTATGCTGCAATAGCAAACCGCCCCTCGGATGAGGGGCGGTTGCAAAGTATACCGAAACCGGTACTATTTTTTCTTTGAGATGGTCAGGAAACCGTTGCGTGGGTTTTCCTTGACAACGCGGTCTGCTGGCAGATCAGTCGGTTCGCCCTTTTCGTTCTTCTCTACCTTAGCAAAGAAGTAGATAGTCTGTGGTTTGCCACCGCGCAAGGTAACAGTAGTCTTGTGCAGGTAATAGGTGACACCCTTTGAGTTAGTGTGTTTGTAAGCCATTGGTCTTATACCTCCTTTAGTGCTATACAGTAGTCAGATTACCGTGTATGCCTGACGCTGTCAACACCTATAGCCCCCTGTTACGCCTTTTTAGTAATGCTTTTAGGATCAGCAGACCCGCCAGACGGCCCAGAATCATAAGGATGATCAGCCCACAGATCAGCACGGAAAAGCCGGCAAAATCCGGCGACCAGACCGGCGAAACGAAGCTGAAGCGGTAAGCGTCGGCCTTGGGCAGACGGAGGGAGTCCTGCAGTGATGCAGCCGAAGGATACTTGTTTAACTGATTGATAACACACTGTTGATAGGCCAATGAATAGCCGCCGAGGTTCTTGTATTTGGGGGCGCATATCTCCTGGGCTTTCTTAAAAATATTGCCGTTCGGATTGCTGACGCCGCTCGCCGCATCGATCGCCGTACGGCTGTCCTGCTTGTACTGGTTCTCCAGATAGATCGACCCCATGTTGGTGTTCATATGAGCTGTCACATATCGTTGTAAATCATACAGCCTTCCCTTGACCGCGTTCTTGTCACCCGTCTTATCCGCCTGCAACACGGCGTCGCGGCGCTGCTCCATACCGATGTTGTTGAGCCGCAGGAACGTTGCCGCCACAAACCCCATCAGGAACAGCAAAATCAGCAGCTGCCATGTCTTGATGTACTGAAGCCGCCTGAGATTGCGTCTGACCTGTCGTTTGTCTGCCACGGAGTTCCCACCTGTTGTTACTGGTGATAGTATAGCATGCCGGATGGCGCTCACGCTTGTATCACGGTATACTTATACCAGAATGAATATCTACTTCTGCGGCATCGGCGGCGTCGGTCTGGGACCTCTGGCGGAGATCGCGCTGGACGCGGGTCACACCGTCCAGGGATCGGACCCGACCGATGGTCTGATGACGCACCATCTGGCAGATCGCGGCGTGGCAATCGACACCAGGCAAGACGGTCTCTTTTTGCGCCAGGCGCATGCCAAGCAGCCGATCGACTGGTTCGTCTACTCTTCGGGGATTCCCGACACCAATCTGGAGATGGTCATGGCCAACTACCTCGGGCTCAAAATGACCAAACGCGACGAACTGCTCGCCCATATCATCGAAGAAAAGGGGCTGAAGCTGATCGCCATAGCCGGCACGCACGGCAAAACGACGACGACGGCTATGACCGTCTGGGCCATGCAACAGCTGGGCATCCCTGCCAGTTACTCTGTCGGTACGACCCTGTCGTTCGGGCCGAGCGGCCACTTCGACCCCAAGGGTGAATATTTCGTCTATGAGTGCGATGAGTTCGACCGCAACTTCCTGCATTTTCACCCGCACCTGTCGCTGATCACCTCTCTCGACTATGACCACCCCGACACCTATCCTACCGAGAGTGACTATCAGGAGGCTTTTCGACAGTTTATCCACCAATCCGACGCGTCTATCCTCTGGCAGACCGATGCCGACTACGTCGTAGCGCGCGAATCTTCGGCCTGGTGCCTGCAAGACAGTGAGGTGCTCTCTCTGCCGATTCCGGGAGAGCACAACCGGCGCAATGCCACCTTGGTACTCAAAGCGCTTGAGCGCCTCGGCATCGGTACAGATAGTGACAATCGCGGTACTATCAGCTCGTTTCCCGGTTCGGACCGGCGCTTCGAGAAGATAGCCGACCATCTCTACAGCGACTACGGCCACCACCCGGCAGAGATCGAAGCCACGCTGCAGCTGGCTCGTGAGCTATCAGATGATGTCGTGCTCGTCTACCAGCCGCATCAGAATGTCCGACAGCATGAGATCAAAGACGATTATACCGACTGTTTCGAGGATGCCAAGGATGTATACTGGCTGCCGACCTACCTCACGCGTGAAGACAAAAACCTCCGGACCCTGAAACCGAAGGAGCTGACCGAAAATGTGACAAACAAGGCGGCATTGCACTTTGCCGAGCTGGACGACAAGCTATGGGACGCCATCCAAGCGGCCCGTCAGCGCGGCGCGCTGGTACTCTGTATGGGTGCCGGTACTATCGACGAGTGGGTCCGCAAGCGTCTTGCCGCTTAGCGGTTGTCTCCGCTGCCGTGGAGTTTGCCGCGCTGCTGGCGGCTAGCGAGTTTATCCAGGTTTGCTTGGGCGACTTCTTCCAAACTGTAGCCAAGCAGGTGCGACACCGAATTGACATACCACAGCACGTCGCCAAGCTCTTTCATGATTTCTTTTTTGTCCTCATTGCTGATGACACCGCGCTTATCGCGCAACAGCTTTTTGAACTTGCCCAGGACTTCGCCGCTCTCGTCGGAGAGTCCGAGTACCTGTCCGATCATCTGCGCGGTGATGTCCCCATGCGCGTAGTCTTCGGTCAATGTTGTCAGTGCCTGTGTACTGTAGTCCCCTAGGTTCATAGAATATATTCTACAGGACCGTCTCGAACTCTTCAAAATAAAACGGGTCGTGAAAGAACGTTCGCGCGATGATTTGGTCGACACACGGCGCCAGATCGAGTTTGTGCAGTTTGTGCGGCTGGACCCAACATAGGTCATCCGTCATCTCTATATCATCACGGTTAAACGCAAGAACATGCGCCAGTGTCACGGTCATCTGCTGGTCGCCCTGCAATACGCGGATATAACAATCACCAGCGTGAGTCATCGGCTGATCGCTGAGCTGCAGTTTCTCGCTCGCCTCGCGCTGGGCAGCGGCAAGCACGCCCGCATCGTCGTTATGCAGCTTGCCGTAGGGCAAAGTCCAGCTGTCGATATACGGTTGCTTGCTGCGGCGCATCAGCAAGACGTCGCCGTCAGAATTCTGGATGACCAACATGGTGACGATCTTTGGCTGCTGGCGGACGACAAGCTTGTCGGCATTGACCCGATCAACATATATCAATCCGGCCGTATCCAGCGTATAGCCGTCATCGGTCTTTTTGACCATGCCGGATTTGAGCAGTTGTGTCAGATGGTAGCTGTACAAATTGGTATCCGTACGCGGCGGACGCATATCGCGGAAACGCGCCGTTTTTTGTCGCATCAAAATACTCAAAATATTTTTCTGTATGTGATGTTTTACTTCTGTTTGCTCAATCATTTTTGACTCAAAATATACTTCCTATACGTCATCATGATAACACGGTATGGTGGAAATGTGACCGTTAAGTCGCACAGAAAGGACGACTCATGCCGCAGCACGAAAAAACCGCGCCGAAACCCGGCTACCACTTGCGGGAGATTCCCAAGGGACAAGTGGGAGAATCAAGCAAGATCATGGAGGAGGTACTAGAGCTGCAAGATGCCGAAGCACAGGGGTGCAAAGTCATGGCGCTCGTCGAGCTATCCGACCTCGTCGGCACTATCGCGTTATATCTTAAGAAGCACCATCCGTCCACCACTATCGACGATCTGATCATCATGGCAAACATAACGAAGAGAGCTTTCGAAAATGGCAGGCGCTCGTAATTTCATGGAACCGAAAAACATCGACTATCGTAAACTGGCAGCCGGACTGGATTATTACGAATCATGCGGCTATGAATACATGGAGGTACCGTGGGTCGTCAGCGGCGAAGCTGAGTCAGCCACCCTACCGCCTGACGCGACCGCTACGTCCGTGCAATACGGCGATCTGGTCGGCAGCGCCGAGCAAGGGTTCATAGAGTTACTATTGCGCGGCCGGACGATCCTGAAAGCCTGCACCATCACGCCGTGCTTCCGTATAGAAGACAGCTACGATGAGCTGCATCATGCTTATTTCATGAAGTTGGAGCTGATCGATACGGATGCTACACCGGAGAATCTGCAACGGATGATCAGTGATGCCCGCGGGTTTTTGCAGCAATACGTCGATACCGACATCGAAGCAACCGGTGACAGCACGTACGATATCGTCGATACCAAGCACTGCATCGAGTTGGGATCGTATGGCATACGGACATTCAACGACACCGCATATATCTACGGCACAGGCATCGCCCCGCCACGCCTGGACACGGTTATAAATAAACAATAAATTCTCTCGTCTTTTACCTTCCTTGTAGAAAAGCAAAAGACGAGGACAGAAGGGTGAGCAACTGCCTCGTCCGGAGTTCACTTCTTCCGGAACGTGATCTTCACATAGCACCCGCCCCCAAAGGACGAGTATTTCTTGACCGTCGCTTCGATCCGTGTCGACTCGAAACCCCACATCTTGAGCAGGGCGCCGATCGACCACTTGTCGAAAGGAGTCGTCGACACGCTCAACCGGCGATAGTCCGGCAGCTGGATCACGATCTCCTGGCGCGCCAAGTAGTCCGCCATCGAAACCTGGTGTTTGAAGTCAGACAGCCGGCGCGGTATCAGACGCGTATTGATGTCCTTCGCCATGCGACTGATCTCGACGTTCAACTGGCCGAAAAGCTTGGCCGCCTCCGGAAACCGGGATTGGCGCAGCTGACGAATCACCGGGTCAAGCTCGTAGTGCGGGATGGGTTCGTGAAACGCGCCGTTCGGATGAAACCGAAACAACGTGTCGTCAGTTTGGATCAGCATGTACTCACCTCTTCTGTCAAAATACAGATCGTCCACGATAGACGATTGCTGCTGCCAGTAAACCGTGAAAACGGTCGCCTTGCAAGCGCAAGCTATTTGGCAAGCGCTATTTTTGCAAGGACCGTCCTGGTGTAGCCATACTCCGGCCGTTCGGCCGTGACGACGTAAAGATTCTCCGAAACATAGCCGTGCGGGACCACTGTCTCGCCAGTCTGATGCGTGATGTGCGGACGGAAACCTTCGCGGACATATTCCGGTTTCTCGTAGACTGCGCCGAGACTGGCAAGCGATAAACAAACACGCTCGTGCAGGTCGGCAAGCTCGGGCGTACGCCTCACAGTTGTGACGCGAACCGGCATATTGCCTTCCATCGTCGACGCAGTGAAGACTTCTTCCCCTTCCGGAATCAGATGGATCCGGCGAGAATAGCCATCTGCGACTGCGTCTGCCAGATCCTCTACCGGCATCTCGTCATCGAGCCAGAACCAGTGCACAAGCGTGCAGTGCAACGGTAGCATGAGGTGTCGTTCGCCCACTTCCACCGGTGTGATTTCGTTCGCGATCAGGTACGGCTTCACGGCCGCGCAGCCTTCACGAAATTTGTCGTCAGACCCTCATCGAGCCAGCGAGTTTCATATGTCGTCAAGATTTTATAATCATCCGCCAGGCTGGACTCATGCAAATCAAACGATAGTTCATCGATGCGCCACCCTTCTGCTACCAGCTGTTCCAGGCTCCATTGGAAAAATGCAGGGTTGTCATGCTTCAGATACAATCCGCCAAGCTGCAACTTATCACCCCTGTTAAAGGATAATCCCTTGCGTAAAAGCCGCGCGTAGATGTGCAGATAGTGCGGGTGGGTCATGCGGCGGCCAGCGGCGCGTTTTTTGGGAAAAGGGTCGGGGAATGTCAGCCACAAAGCGTGCAATGAATGTCTCGGCACCACTTCAGCCAGCTGGTCGGCGCGCGCCCGGACAAAGAAAATATTTTTTAGACCGCGTGCCTCGGCTTCACGGGCACCTTTTTGCAACCGGTCAGCCTTGACGTCCACGGCCACGAACGCCTGCTGCGGATGGCGCGCCGCCAGCTCAACACTGAACAGTCCCGTGCCAGCGCCGAGTTCGACGACGTCAACCTTGCGTTTTTTCCACTCGCTCAACTCGAAACAAATCGGCGAATTAGCAAACAGTGCAAACTTATATTTTTTGCGTTTGCGCGTAATGATGAATTGATTCGGATCGACTGCCATACGCTCTTATTCGTCGACCGGAGCATCGTCGATACCAAGCGCCTTACCATCAAGTGCGCTCGGGCTGAAGACGTTCTTGTCGGTTACCGGCTTGGTCTGCGTGTCATACAGTTGCTTGAATTGCTCCAACGTACCTCTCGTCACCGGACCATCGGACGGAAAGCCCTCAAACGTATCAGGCTCAACCTCGCTCTGTACCGACTGATACCCCGGTCGGCTGAGGTCGAGCTGCGCGGCACCGCTTGAGTTGTAGAGCGCCATACTGACAAGCACCAGCAAGAACGCGATTATCAGACTGCCCGCGATAAAGATCGTCAGTTCACGACGATACCACGGCTTTATTTCTGCCGACTCACTCACGGACGGTTCGTTCATGACTTTTTCTCCCCCGGCAATGCGAAATACCGCGACTCAAAATCCCCTACCTGACTGCGGTACCGGTTGATATCGTCCGTCAGCTTGGCCACGGCATCGTTGACAGCTTCACGCGCAGCCCGAGCATCAGCCACCTTGTCGTAAAAGCCGACCGGCTCTTTGGTGCAGTCAATCCGTACGACATCGTCCATCAGATTATCGTACTGTTTGTAGGCACTTCGAAAATCCGCCAGGTCACTGTTGTAGGTAGCAGCCGTTTTGCTCAGCTCGGTCGTGTCGTAGCCGTTCAGCGACAACCGGCTGTTCAGCCGTGTCATCAGCTTGGCGCTGATCGAATAGTATGTCTGGTTGCGATTGACGTACACCGGCGCGTCATTGGCATGAATCTGGCTCAACGTGGCAAGCGCCAGGTGGCAGTTCGTCCGGATCCGCGCCACATGATCGTCGGTCATAGTGCCCGACGACCGTGCAAAAACCGGCACGGCACCGATCACAACAGCGGCGACAATCAGTCCTGCAAGACGCGGAATGGTTCGTTTCATTGCGCTCTATTATCTCTTGTCAGCGCTATTTGGTCAAATGAAAAAGCCCCTCAGTCCGCGCAATCAAACCGTCGTTTTGCAAGCCGGCGAGCGCCACAGGAAACCTCTCGTCGGCATTCAATTTCTCGCGCAGCTGCGATTCGCTCAAGTCCTGCTTGCCCAGAGTTGCAATGATCTGCCCGCGTATCTCGCGGACACTGCCCCGCAGCGGTGATTGCTTTTTGTAGTGACGGCTACGGCCGGGTCTGACACCCTGTTTTTTCAGCCACGAGCCGTAGTCCATCAGAGCCCAGTAGAAGGCGCGGGGATTTTCACGACCAATCGTGGCTTCAAGTAGTTCACGGATATCCTTGTCGTCCACCTGGTCACTGTCGGCAAAGAAATGATGGATATATACGGCGCGAACATTGGTTTCGACAAAAATCGCGGGCCGATCGAACGCATATGCCATGATCGCGCCGGCCGTGTTCTTGCCGACACCCGGCAGACTGACAAGCCCCGCTTCGTCACAGGGAAAACTACCGAGTTCCACGATTTTTTTGGCCGCTTCGTGCAGAAATTTCGCCCGTCGGTTATAGCCTAACCCTTGCCATAGCCGCAATACGTCGGCCAGGCTCGCTTGCGCCAGCATCCGCTCGTCGGGGAACGCCGCCACGAACGCTTCGAACTTCGGCACGACGCGGTCGACCTGTGTCTGTTGCAACATCAGTTCGCTGACAAGTACATAGTAGGCCCTGGTATCCTGCCGCCACGGCATGTCGCGATACAGTTCCTCGCCACGCTGGCGGACAAGCCGCCGGAATTCGTCATGATCCATTATTCCCAGTATACTAGGAGTATGACTACATACACTCTTGCCGGCGGTTGTTTCTGGTGTTTGGACGCCGTATATCGACGATTGGACGGCGTCCGAAACGTCGTCAGCGGCTACACTGGCGGTGACCTGCCAACGCCGACGTACGACCAAGTATCGCTCGGTACCACCGGCCACGCCGAATCGGTGCAGATTACGTTCGACGAGACGGTCATCCCGACGGAAGCAATCTTAGATCTGTTCTTTCTGATACATGATCCGACGACGCTGAACCGCCAGGGCAACGACATCGGCACGCAGTACCGCTCAGCCATGTTTTACGTCGACGACGCACAAAAAGAAGTGTTCAAAGCGGCACGCGAGCGGGCCAAGAACCACTGGGACGACCCGATCGTTACCGAGGTCATCCCGGCCGGTATGTTCTATCCGGCCGAGGATTATCACCAGGATTATTTCAACAAAAATCCCGCCGCCGGCTATTGCTCAGTCGTTATCGCACCGAAAATCGTCAAAGCCCGAAACGCGTACAAAAAATACTTCAAGGAGGTAGCATGAAAATCACCAAATTCGCACACGCCTGTTTCATCGTCGAAGACAGCGGGCGGTCAGTCGTCGTCGATCCGGGCAACTGGACCGATGATCTCACCGTACCCGAAAACGTTGACGCGATCGTCATCACCCATGAACACGCCGACCATCTGGACAAGACTCATCTGCAAGCAATCGCCGACAAGAATCCCGACGTCGTCATGGTCGGTCACAGCGATGTCGTGTCGCAACTGGACGGTTTCAAAACGCAGGCCGCCGTCCCGAACGAAGGTGTCAAGATCGGTAACTTCGAGCTTGAGTTCTTTGGCGGCCAGCACGCCGCTATCACTGCTACCATGCCACGGGTCGCCAACCTCGGCGTCATGATAAACAACCGGCTCTACTATCCTGGCGACTCGTTCACATTGCCAGGCGTCCCCGTCGAGATACTCGCCCTGCCCGTCTCGGCACCGTGGATGAAATTCAGCGAAGCAGCCGAATTTCTCGATGCGGTCGAACCCCGGCTTGTCTTCCCCACCCACGACGCCATACTTTCCAGCGTCGGCAAAGGCTTGGTCGACCGCATGGCAGCGGCGGTAGCCGAGAGGATCGGCGCCAAATACCAGCGCCTGGCAGAACCGCTCGAAGCATAAGCATCACTTCGGACAAACGAATAACCAGCGATGCTGGTTACAGAGAATAATTTGAACCGAGAGAAAGTTATGGGGTCTCTGCAGTGCGATTACTCGCACCGCAGAGACGTCCCGTCATGCATCAGCCGGCAGGCTTTCGATGAGCTGCGCGCTGCCAATGGTGATAGCAGTGAAGTGCAGCGTCTCGACCGACTTCCCTGTGTCCGGCTCGACGGCGCGGTAGAGCATCGGCGAGTGATTCACCTTCACCACCCTGCCGCGCTGATCCTTGCGAGGGTCGACCGCAGGGTAGAGCGGGAAGATCCCACGCGTAGCATCGGAATAGGCGACGGCGATGATCTTCTGACTCTCCTTGCCGTCGATCCATAGCGACGACACCGGGATGATGTGGTACATCGTACCGACACCGCCCTTCTCGCGGTACCAGCCGGTCGGCGGGCGCTCGGTGTTCGGCGTCGGGGCGACGGTGAACTTGATCGTCCGATCACCCTTGACCGCAACCTCCACCTCGGTGTCGGCATCGGTCTGTACGTCCTTGCCGTCAACCGGCATCATGACGTAGCGGTTTGTTGCAGTAGCCATGTCGGGCCTTCCTTCCAGTAGAGCGGCGTGGCTGCTCATGTTGTCACTTCCTCTCGGTTCTCCAACGTAATAAAATAGTACGTTTGGTTGGGTCAATTTTAACAAAAAGTAAGCGTTTTGTCAATAGAACCACAAAACGCACCGCTTGACGTCGGTGCGTTTTCCCCGATAGGAACTACGTTGTTAACGCAGGTGTTCTTTGGCGTCCTTTTGCAACGTATCGGCCGTTTTCTTGGCGTCTTCTGCGACGCGGCGTGCACGTGTGCGAGCCTCGCCTCCCAGTTCGGCAGCCTCAGCCGCGATCCGCTCAGCCGATGCCTTGGCGCTGCGGCCAAACGCCACGGCTTCTTTGCCCGCGGCATCTGCACCGCGTTTCAGCGTCTCGCGTCCTTCGCCGGCGGCATCTTTCATCTCGCCCGCCTTCTTCTTGGCCTTCTTCTTGGCTTCTTGAGCCTTTGCTTTCAGGTCGGCACGGGTTTCCTCACCGCTCTTCGGCGCCAGCAGGATACCGGCAACAAAGCCGCCAACCGCAGCCACTGTCAATTTAAAAAGTTTTGACATATATACCTCCTTTGATAATTAATCGCGATGAAACAAATCGAGTATCGTACTGAAAAGTTTGGTCGGTGTGAACCAAGCTGTTGCCTCGGCGACGTTTTTGCCGACCTCGTCAATGTGCTTCATGATCCGATTGATGCGGAATAACAGCACCGTGAGCGCACCGAGCAGTACGATGATAACGGCTGACAGCAATACGACCGTGATAGTCAAAAGTACGATAATAGTCGTGTCGTCTGCCATATCTATATTATAGAGGAATATGGCGTAGCTGTCATTGTTATAGATACATCAAACGATGTTACGAACGCAACTATTCCGTCTCTTGGACACGGATGGAGAGTTCGCGCAGCTGCGTGTCGTCCACGACGCTTGGTGAGTTCATCATGACATCGGCGCCGGAACCGTTCTTCGGAAAAGCCACGACTTCACGGATATTGTCTTCGCCGACAAGCTCCATGAACATGCGGTCGATACCGAACGCACAGCCAGCATGCGGCGGTGCGCCGTATTTGAAGGCACCAAGCATGGCGCCGAACTTTTCTTCAACGTACTGCTCGTCAAAACCAAGCACGCCGAAAACCTTGTACAGCGTCTCGGGGTTGTGATTGCGGACACCACCGGAACATATCTCATAGCCGTTCATCACCATGTCGTACTGATCAGCCAGGATATCAAGCTTGTTCTCTGCCGTATCCAACGCCTCACTGCCGCCGCGCGGCATACTGAACGGGTTGTGGCCGAAATCAAGCTTGCCCGTCTTTTCGTCCAGCTCATAAAACGGAAAATCGACGATCCAGCAAAGCGCGACGACATTCGGATCTTTCAAATTGAAATGATCGGCAAACGCGCTGCGCAGCCGCCCGAGCACCTTGTTCACGACCTCGCGACGATCAGCGCCGAAAAATACCGCGTCGCCGTCAACCGCGCCGGTCTTGGCCTGTATCGCAGCCAGCTCGTCGGCGCTCAGGAACTTGGCGATCGGCGACTTCGCCTCACCGTTCTCATAAGTAATATACGCCAGGCCGCCCGCACCCTCGGACTTCGCGATTTCGGTGAACTGGTCGATCTGCGACCGGCTGAGGCTGGCACCACCCTGCACACGGATCGCCTTGACGACCTCCGCGTTTTTGAAGACGCCGAATTCGGTGTTTGCCAGCTCTTCGCCCAGCTCGACCAACTTCATATCAAAACGCAGGTCGGGTTTGTCCGAACCGTATTCTTCCATCGCCTGACGATACGGAATTCGCGGCACGGCCTCGGACAAAAGTTTCTTGCCTGCAAAATCAGTTGCAAGCCGTTTGATCAACGGCTCCATGGTCGTCCGGACCGTCTCGCCGTCTTCGACGAATGCCATTTCAAGATCCAGCTGATAAAACTCTCCGTACAGACGATCGGCACGCGAATCTTCATCGCGGAAACACGCTGCGATCTGGTAGTAGCGCGGCACGCCGCCCACCATCAGCAGCTGCTTGAACTGCTGCGGCGCCTGCGGCAACGCGTAAAATTTGCCTGGGTGAAGCCGGGCCGGTACCAAAAAGTCGCGTGCGCCTTCAGGACTGGAATTCGCCAGGATCGGCGTCGTCACTTCCAGAAAATCCTGCTCGTCCATGTACTGGCGGATGCGGCGATACATGTCGGCGCGTTGACGCAGCCGCTGCTGCATCTTCGGCCGGCGCATATCCAGATAACGATACTTCAGGCGCAGTTCTTCGCCCGATTGCTGACCATCGTCCTGGACAGCCACCGGCAGCGGCTCCGATTTGTTCAAAAGCTTCAATTGGTCGACAGCGATTTCTATGCCACCGGTCGGGATATTCGGATTTTTCAGGCCGCCGTCGCGCTCTCTGACCGTACCGGTCGCGGCAACCACGTATTCGTCACGGACGCTCTCCGCAAGTGCGAAAGCCTCCGAGGCCTCCGGGTTTACCACCAGCTGTACCACGCCGGTGTGGTCGCGCAGGTCAATGAAAATCAGGCCGCCGTGGTCGCGGCGACTATTCACCCAACCGCTTACCTCGACGGACTGGCCGGCCTTATCAATCGTTTCAGCTGAAAGCGTTCTTGTCATATCCAGTTATTTTACCATTTCACCCCTGTTTTTGCCAAGTAGGGCGCCGAGAATGTCGCCAAGCGTCACGATTCCGGCCGTCTTGCCATCGCGGTCGACGACCGCCAACATCGGACGATCACTCTCTCGCAGGCGTTCAAGGGCCGTCGGCAGCGGCTCGTCGGACTCGATCCGCGGCACATCCGCCGTCATGACTTTCTCGGCCGTTTCCGAACGCGTTGCCACGCTGACCTCGAGCAACCGAGTGATATCAAGCACACCGACGATCGTATCGACGTCGCCGCGGATAACCGGAAATCGCACATGTCCGCTGCGATGCAGGTCATCAAGCACCAGCGGGCCAAGCAGCTCGGTATGTTTGACACTGATGACTTTCTTGACCGGCGTCATGACTTCCTCGACCGGTATGGTATGCCACCGTATGCCGTGGCTGATGATGGAGCGCTGGTCGTCGCTCAATACTTTGGCCGATGCGTCGACAAGCTGCAGCAGATGCTCCACCGATTCCAAGTGCTGGTCGTGCGGAATATATCTGTCGTCGCGAAAAAGTTTGCCCAGCAACGGCACACGCTCGACCAATCCGAGCAGTTGCGGCTCGCGCGGTTCGTACAACCGCATGGCAAAACCGTGCAACGGCCGCCAGCGCGCTATCGCTCCGCCAAGCAGCCAAACGACCACGGCTACCAGTACGCCGGTCGCATGCCATAGAGACAGTCCGAGCAGCACCAGGCAAACCAGCAGCAAACCGGCGAGTACGCGTCGAAGTGCCAGCACATCGCCCAGCAGGTGCTCGCGCCTGATCACCGCCTTGTCGCCGCGTCGGTTCAGCTCTGACCAACTGTGCCGCGTCCGCGTCGGACGACATGCCAGCACGATCAACAGTGCCGCGAGCGACATGATCCACAAAATTAACAGAAGCGTTGTCATATGCTTATCATACTATATAATAGGGAGAGTTAATCGGCGCTCATGCCAGTGGAGGAATCTTGTGAGTAGAAACGCGTGGATCATATTCGCGGTCATCTGTGTCGCCGTTCTCGGCGGACTGGTCGCACTATCCCAAAAAGACAAAGTCGATGTCAGTGGCGTCGACCATACCAAAATCCAAGCAGCGAGTGCGAACAGCGGCAATATCGCCGATCATGTCTTTGGCAAGACCGATAGCAAAGTCGTATTGATCGAGTATGGCGACTTCCAGTGTCCTTTCTGCGGCGACGCTTACCCGCAGGTCAAGGACATCACCGATACCTACAAAGACAAGATCACATTTATCTTTCGTAACTACCCGCTGGCAACGATGCACCCGAACGCCAAGGCCGCCGCGGCAGCCGCCGAAGCTGCCGGCCTGCAAGGCAAATACTGGGAAATGCACGACAAACTGTATAAATCGCAGAGCGACTGGAGCAGCCTATCGACCGACAAGCGTACGGACATGTTCGTTACCTATGCCAAGGAGATCGGCGTCAAAGATCTCGACAAATTCAAGACCGATATGGCAGGCAACAACGTCAACAAAAAAATCAATTTCGACCTGGCTCTCGGTAACAAAGTCGGTATCACCGGCACACCGACGTTCTTCCTCGACGGCAAGAAAGTCTCTGACAGCGTATCAGGCAGCGTCATCAACGGTGACGGCAGTGCCATGAAGCAAGCGATCGACGACCTGCTCAAATAAGACAAGGCAGCAATCCCCCCACATATCAAAAACCGCTCCGGTGCCTTGGAGCGGTTTTTATTATCCTTCCCGGATTCCAGCCAAGCAAGCTTGGCCTTCAGGGGATGGTGGTTGTTTCTCGAATTTACTTCGGGAAACAGCCGGAAGGGCGAGCCCTTCCTATTCTTGTGCGATATACAGTTGCCATTCGGCAGGCACCACATCCACTGCTATCTGTTTGCGCCGCGAAGGTACAAACGTGATGGCTATTGGCATGAGGTTTTGTTAAACTCCCTTTGAACTTGCCCACTCAGTTCTTATTTCTAACACATGTTTCCGCGCAGATCTCGACCTTTATATTACTTTATGTTCGTTTCTGGCGCGAAACACATAGATCATCGTACCAAGTTTCAAGATGTCGGTCAATAGCTAAACCATGAAATGCTTAAAAGCACAAGCGTTACGACCCCCGTCAGACTACGCTTCGCCAGGCGTCTGTTCGGGCGATGCCGATTTGAGCCGTTTCTCTTTGATCATAAAGACCAGGATAGCCGCGACAAAGATCAAGCCGGTCGAAACAATGAAAAGTTGACGCAAACTGTCGCTAAACGCAGTCGTTATCTTGTCTGAATATTCGTTCTGCTTCTTAGTGAAATCGTCTGTCGCCTGCTGTTTCACCGGTGCCGGCAGCTGACTGCTGGCCAACGACCGATGGAAGCCGTCGGTAATCTTCTGCTTGATGTCAGGTACGTTAAGGTTCAGTAACGTATTCGGGTCGTTGAAATCTCCGACCTGGCTGGCTTGCGGACTCTGGCGAAGCGTCGCCAGGTACGCATCGTCCTGGATACCTTTGAGGTTCGATGTCAGACCAGCCGTCAGCATAGCGCCGAAAATCGCGATACCGACCGTCGAGCCAAGGCTGCGGAACAGCTGGTTGGAGCTCGTTGCCGCACCCAGCTCGTGCAGCTCGAATTCATTTTGAACCGCAAGAGTCATGACCGGCATGACGACGCCCAGACCCATGCCAAGCAACAGCATCAGTACCGCTTCATACGCGTAGCTTGATGAGGGCGACAGCGTCGTCAACGCCCCAACCATCAGTGTTGCCAGCACGATACCGGACTGCATGAAAATCTTGTACCGACCGGTACGCGAGATGATCTGACCCGATGTGATCGAAGTGGTCATGATACCCACGATCATCGGCAACAGCATCAGACCGGACTCCGTCGGAGAAGCCGCGAAGACCTGCTGGTTAAACTGCGTCAGGTAAAGAATCGAGCCCAGGAACGCCGCGCCGAACAAAACAGCGATACCGACGATCAGCACATAGTTATAATTGCGGAAGAAATACAGCGGCAGAATCGGTTCTTTTGTACGGCGCTCGGTCACGATGAACCCTATCGTCGCGATGGCCACGATGGTATACATGATCGCGCGCAGACTCTCAAGACTCAGACCGGTACTGTCCAGCAAGCCGCTGAATATCTGGGCAGTGTTATCAACCGCAAGGACAAACGTACCAAGCGCGATCGTCAGCAGTACCGCACCGACATAGTCAACCACCGGCTTCTTGTCGTGCTTGAGCGGCGGACAGAAAATCGCGATGATCGCAAAGGCGACGATAGCGACCGGCACATTGATCCAGAATGTCCAACGCCAGTCGGTCGTAAAGCTAAAGATCGGGTGCGGATCAGTCAACCAGCCGCCGAGCAATGGCCCGACGACCGAAGACAGACCGAAGACGGCACCGATAAATCCCTGCCAACGGCCACGTTCACGTGCTGCGAACAAGTCACCGATGATCGTAAAGGCATTGGCGGTGATAATACCGCCGCCGATACCCTGGAAGGCGCGCCACAGGATCAACTGGTCGACGCTGCCCGACATACCGGACATCAGTGAGCCCACGCCAAAGACGGCCACACCGAGCAACAATATGATACGCCGACCGAAGAGGTCGGACATCTTACCGGCAATAGGTACCGTGATCGTCGTCGTCAGCAAATAGGCCGTGACGATCCAACTCAGCGAATCGTAGGCGTTGAATTCCTCGACGATCTTGCCGAGCGCCGTCGCGATGATGGTTTGATCCAGCGCCACCAGAAACATGCTGGCCATCACCGAAATCATAATGATAATTTTCGTGCGTATGGATAAATGATGGTGCATAGATGCTCTACTTTCTTTTTTATCTGTGTTACTTTTCGCTACGTCCGTGCTTCTTGTACCGGCGGAAACCTTCGACTTGCGCCGACATCCGCTCAACCAAATCCTCAAGCATTTCTTCTTTGAGGAAAATGAGCCCGTTCGTGCCGGCACCAACAACATACAAGCGATCACCGGTTTCAAGACCCAGCTCCTCGCGCGCTTCAACAGGAATAACGACCTGGCCTTTGCTGCCGATGGTCGCAGTTCCGTAAAGCTTCTTGTTGCTTGTATGATCGTGCATGAAAACGAATGATTCTTTCTTACCTCAGAGTATCAGAAGTATGAAAAGTATGTCAATACCTACCAGACGCCCATACTCACAAAACGGACGGCAAACGGCGTCACGACAAGACCGATGAGCAGGCTGTAGGCCGCAGATGATACCGCGTAATCCATATCCAGCTTCTCCACCTGGGCCAACGTGACCGAATTCAGCCCTGTCGGTGCCATACTGGCGATCAGGATGATCTGCGCACCCAAGCCCTGCAGATGCAGCGCTTTCACGAAACACAGACCGATAGCCGCTCCGAGCAAAAACCGCAGGATGACTTCTAAGAAGAACAGCGGCGGATGCTTCATCTGCGGATGGAACTTTATCCCGACTGCCAGCATCATCGTCAGTGCAAGCAGGAGCGCGATTTGCGGGAACAATGCCATCACACTGTCGGGTAGACTGCCGCCGCTCAACCGGAACACGAGACCGGCGACGAACGCCCATGGCGTCGGTACGCTTAGCACCTTGGCCGCGATCGCCTTGCCATCCGGCTGGCGGCCGCGGCCCAAGAGCGCGATGATGCCATAAAGCAGACTGAAAATCATGATGACCGTGAAGCAGTTGATAACCGCCAGTTGCGCGAGCCCGGCGATACCATACGTCGAATCGACGAACGGTACCAAAAAGCCTTGGTTGGTCACCGCTGCTCCCGCCAGCATGGCCGCAAACGTCTTGGTCCGGACGCGGCTTAGCAATGATCGCCTGAGTACGAGTCCGACAATGACCGTCACCGACATCACGACCGGTGGAAACAGTGCCAAGAAGACCACGCCTGTATCCAACGGGATCAGCAGGATGGCGAGAAAGGTGATAACGGGCAGTATCACATAAAAAACCAGTTGGAGCAGCATCGAGCTGAGCCGCTCTTGGACCAGCCCGAGCCGCCGGGCGATGACGCCAAGCACAAACATGCCTGCAAGCGGCAAAATCTGCATAAGCGTATTCGACATTCCCCTAGTATATACCGGCATTCTCCCGAAACGGAAAAGACGCCCTATGGGCGTCTACTTTTACCGTGCCTTATGCCGTCGCTACATACGCCGACGGCGCCATGTCATCTGTTCGTAGGTGATATCGATGCCGCGGCTCCGAGATTCCGGCTGAGCCGTCGCCAAATGGTCGGCAATCGTCCGGCTCAATGTCTTGAGCGGCGATTTGCGGGCCATAAAGCGGTGGATTCTTGCATCGACGGTGTCCTGATCGATCGTCATGCTCATATCTGGTCTCCTCTTTAGGTTTCTCCGCTGATCGCTGTCAGCTTAGGTCTATGATAGCCGGCATACGGGAGCCAGTCTGTAATTTATCTCACTCCTTGCAAGAAGTAATATTCAGCCGACGTCGAAAGTGGTAGTATAAAAGAGTGGAAAACATAGCTGATCTTTTGCCCACGCAGTCAACACGGCGCACCGTCAAGAAACGGTCTATTTTGATTTATCAGGGTGAGGTGCCGCGCCAGGTCTATATCGTGCTGTCAGGGCTTTTCAAGGTATACCGACTGGGAAATTTCGGTGAAGAACAGATCGCCGGCTTCCGAATGAAGGACGATATATTCCCTATATCATGGCTTTTCGGCAAGACCTCAAGTACGCTTTTTTATTATGAAGCTATGGAAGATTCCGAGGTGCTGACCGTCGAGAAGCCCGTTCTGCTTGAGCTGGCCGAGCAACATCCGGAAATCAAACAACAGCTGTTCGACTACGTCGTGAACAGCTACACCGGCCTGACGATGCAAGTAACGGCACTTGAGCAGTCGCGTGCCGCCGAGAAGCTGTTACTTATGCTCTACTATCTCATGTACCGCTACGGCAAGCAGACGACCGCCGGCGTCTATCGGGTCAATCTTCGCCTAACCCACACGACGCTCGGTAGCCTGATGGGGCTGACGCGTGAGACCACGACCATGGAACTGGGCCGTCTCAAACGCAAGAAAATCATCGATTACGACAGCAAGGGTTACACGATTTATCGTTCTGAACTCGAACGGCGCCTCGGCGACGAGAGTTTCAGAGGCTTGCGCCTGCAAAACGGCAGCCAGGGCTAGCCGATACTGTCTTTGACGATCTGTAGCAACTCTTTGGGTGATGCCCACGCCTTGAGTACATAGCGGTCGGCACCGAGCCGATAAGCGCTGTCGATCTCGTCCTGCAAGTCATAATTGCTAAACACCACAACTTTGACGTCGGGGTGGTTTTTCTTCAAGTCGTACTTTTCCAGGAATTCAACGCCGTCCATCACCGGCATACGAAGGTCGAGCAAGATCAAGTCAGGCGATTCGGATTGGGTGGCCGCCAGCGCGTCTTTGCCGTTATGCACGACTGTCACATCATAACCGCTTTGGGATAGCAGCACCCGGTAAATTTCAGCAAGTTCCGGTTCGTCTTCGACAACCAGGATTGATTTGATACGATTGGTTTCCGTCATAGAAGTCTCCACTATTACCAGTATATCGCACTAACGGCCCTTGCGGATAAAAATTCTCACAGCTTACGGGGTAAACGCACGGTAAACGTCGAGCCTTTACCCTCATCCGACGACACACTGATCGATCCGCCGTGCAGCACGACCAGGTGGTGTGAGAGATACAGACCGATACCGGTACCCGTGACATATTCGGTGCGCGGGTTGGAAATGCGGCTGAACTGCTTGAAGAGCTTGCCGGTATCTTTCTTAGCGATACCGACGCCGGTATCCTTGACGATCAGCGTCCAGTGCATACCCCGGCGAATAAGCCGGATCGATACCTTGCCCTGCGGTTCGGTATATTTGATGGCGTTACTGATAAGGTTTTCGATCACCATGCGCAGCATGTGGCTGTCACCGACGATCATACCGCTCGACGGCGCTTTGAGCTCCAACGCGATCTGGCCTTTCTCGGCATCGTCACGCTGTTCGTCGACCACTTCGCGCAGCATGTCGGCGATGTCGAACTTGTGCTCAGCCAGGACGATCCGTCCCGATTCCAGTTTGGCCAGGTGGAGGATGTCGTTGATAACATGGAGCTGACGGTTGTTGCTGCTGTAGGCACGCTCGAGATATGTCTTTTGCTGCTCGTTGAGGTCGCCAGCGAAGCCCTGCAAGACCATGCCCAGATATTGCTTGACACCGGTAGCTGGCGTGCGAAGCTGGTGCGATGCCAGCGACAACAGTTCATCCTTGGCGAAGTTGACGTCTTGCTCTTTCTGGTAGATAAGCCGGCGATAACGGCTGCGCAGCATGTATGCCGAGATCAGGCCGACGAAGACGCCCAGTGCCAAACCGCCGAAGAGCAGATATTGCGGCAGGTAGTTCGTGATGTAGGGGATGATATGAGCCGTATCCTGCGTGTAGACGACCGTGACGGTCTGTCCGTACAGCTTGAGGTGTTGCGTATTGATCGTCTGGTCGGCATCTGTCGTTTGATCGGCTTGGTATTGTAAGTTGGATCGGTCGCGGGTACCGAGATAAATCTGCAGTTTGGTGTGCGCCAGATCGACGTCTCGATAAATATCATCGAAGAACACGTCGCCGCGAAATAGTGCGAAAACAAAGCCGCGCAGTGCTTTGTCACGCTCATCGGGTGTGCCATGCGGCATCTTGCTGTCATAAAACGGCCGCACCATCAGAAAATCATGTACCTCCATGGCATCCGCGCGCGCCGACACCACCGGCGGCAACGACTGGCTTACCGTCGTATTGCCGGAACGTGCGGCATCAACCATCGCTTTACTTACCCCTGGTGTCAATGCCGGGTTGGTGCCGATAAGATTCTTGGTCGTGGACGTCAGCGGGCTGACATAAGCTACGGCGACCGACTCAGGGTCGGTGCCATATGCGACACCGGTGGCTTCAAGACCCGTGGCATCGTTTTTGAGATCATAGGCTCCGATGAATTCCTGCCACTCGACATTGGTTACAGGCTCGCCCTGCAGCATACCGGCACCTCCCTTGAGCAGGTTGTCGCCGATATGAAATTCAGCGCCGATACGCAGTTCGTTGTCGTGGAACATGCGATTCACCGCCAACTGGCGCGACATGACCAGATTTTCCGACGTCAGCATATAGCCGAACAAACTGGCGACAACCAAACAGATCAAGATGATCAACGGCAACGTGCTGTACGACACGGTCGGCCAGCGCATCAGCATCTGTGAGCGCATATCGATCAGTTTTTCTTTTGAATCTCGTTTGTTCATCATTCCTACCACTACTATAAAACAAGCCCATTATATTGTCAAATATACTACGTCTTACTGCCCTTTTTATTTTTTGCGCAAAAAATAGATCGCCAACGAACCGGAAAGCAGTATGCTGACCCCCACGACAATCCAAAAGACGTACGGCCCTTGCTCGCCGGGGATGGTGACGTTCATGCCATAGATACCGGAGATCATCGTTGGCACGGTAAACGCCAACGTGATGACCGTCAGCAGACGGATGGTTTCGTTCAGGCGTGTATCCATAACGGCGCGGTATGAGTCACGGACATTGGTGATGGTACGCAGCAGACTCTTACAGCGTGCGATCAGCTGTTCGAACTCGATGGAGAGGTCTTCTACCAGATCCTTGTCATCCTCGTGCAGCGTCAGAATTCTGCCGGCCAGCAGCTGCTCGACGGCTGAGTTGGTCGGCTGCAGTGCGTCGAGATAATCATTGAGTTTGCGCTCGTACCCGGTCAGGGTCATGATGTCTTTGCTGGTCAGGTTGCGCACGTCACTGGTCGTGGCGCGCATCTGGCGATTAATTGATGCGACGCGCGTTTGGTATTGCCGACCGACTGCTTCGAGCATCAGCATGAAGAGCTTGTTTTTCTGCGTCGTCGGCGCGTGAATATTGTCGATAAACGGCTGCCAGAGCCGACCCAGACTATCCCGAGAAACCGTGATGACATACTGGCCGCCCAGCGCAAAAAGTATCGGCGTCGTGTAATCGTTGAAATCATCGTCAGTGTCGGGAAGACGCGTGATGAAATACACCCACCCGTCCTCCAAATCGACACGCGGTACCTCGTGCGGGTCAAGTGCGTCGGTTAGCAGGTCCCGGTCGACACCCAGCTCGATCAACTGTCGCTGCTCGTCCTCGTTCGGGCGCTCCGAACGGATCCAACTGCCCGGTTGCAGCGTATCACGCGGCTTGATAGCCGTACGGTACTGAGTCGAACGGAGATATGTCAGCATAGCTATTCCTTCTTACCGTATTGTAACAGATTATGCTACTCAATCGGTCAGGCCAAGCAAGCTGTCGAGTTTACGGTGTAGCGGCCTCGGTGTGCTATAGTCATTGACCAGCACCGCATGAGCGATTTTTCTGATCGCTTCCAGGTTGGGACGGGTCGGGTCGTCCGGGTCGCCGTTTCGCTCGACACTTTCGGCTGCGGCAAACTGCTCCAGCGTCTGCTTCGTCTCCTCGTCGCGCTGACGTGACACGATCCGCTCATGCCGGAGCTCCAGCGGTGCATCAACGAAAAGCAGTGTACCTGCCCGACCGAGCACTTCTTCGGCCTCACCGACGACGCGCAAGCCGCTGACGACCACGCCGCCCGGATACCGGTCGGCTTCATCCTGCCATTTCTCGGTCGCCTTGATCACCAGCGCACCTTGGCTGTCATATTCGGCCCGCAACCTGATGCCGAGTTCGATCAGCGTTGGCCGCTCAGTATCGAGACCTTCTTGCCGAGCAACGTCACGTAGCATATCACCGGTCGATACATGCAGAAAACCGTGATCACCGGCCAGATGCCTCGCACACTCGTCCTTACCGGCGCCAAACGTGCCGGCCAGCCCGACAAACCGTGCACTGCCAAAATCAACTTCTTTGCCCTTCATTTGCTCTCCTGTCGCTATCATGTATCTGTTATATGTTCGTTTCACTATACACCGAGACATCCCTTATCCGAAGTGCATAAGGTTGACTTTTTTATACTTTTGTTGTAGAATGTCACTATGAACCAGCCCGAGCTATGGAATTACACCTCGACACTCCGTAAGCAGACCGGCGACAAATATAACGGTCGGGCACTGATTGGCCGTGACACGCCTATTGACGGCGGCGTCTACTACGGCGTTTATAGCGACGGAGGTGAAGCTCTCGTCGTCGACACGCAGAAATATCCCGACATGTATGATTCATGGTCCGACATGGTCCGCGAACGTGCCAGTGTCGACGGTAAGCTCATTCGTAACCTTATTCTCAATGCCGTCTATGAGACCGTACTGGAGCAGATGCCCTATTCACAAAAAGGCGTCGACGACCTGCTGGCATCAATCCCGGACTATAAGAGCGGCGACAAGGTAGCCCTCGATAGTTTCATGGAGCATCACGTCGGTGTCTGTCGCCACCAAGCCTTGGCAGCCGGTGTACTGATCGAAAAATTGGTAAAGGACGGCACGCTCGGCGGCCATGTCAGCGTCGACCGCAGCCAGCAAAGTCCAAAGGGCGACCCGGAAGGTCATGCTTGGGTGCGCTACACCAACTCGGGCGGCCATATATATATCATTGATGTCGCCAACAAGATCGCCGCACCGCTGCACGAAGCCAATGACAAGGGTGTCTGGAACTATATGCGGCCGGAGGACCGGCTAACACGCCGGCTCGGGCACACGGCATTTCCATCGGCATCGTAATCTGGTCGGCCAGCCTCAGTCGGCCAAAAAATCAGCCACCGAAATATCACCCGTCAAACCTTGGCGCACTTCCGCGATCGCGCGGATATCGCGCCTGATCTTGTCGTGAATCGCATCGGCTTTTCTCTGGGTGGCTTTCATTTTGATGACAGCCAGCACCGCGTGGACAAAATCGTCAGCCAGATCGTTCATCGCTTCTTTGTAGTCGGGGTTTGATGCCAGCCAATAGGCGTCGTCGGTATCACGCGCATCGTCCGGATCGGTCGATTCGGCGTTTTTGACCTGGTCGGTATGAAACTGCAAGCTTACATTGATGAGCCGGGTATGATCAACGATCTCCATCGCTTCGATGATCTGGCGCTGATTGTATTTCGCCAGTTCCTCGCGTGCGTCATCGCTGATATATTCACCCATGTCACGCCTCCTCGAATTGTCGACCAATGATATTGTCCGGATGCTCTCTGTTGAACAGGACTTCGCTATCATTGAGCAGATAGACCGTATCGATCCCGCTTTCCAGCATCGAGTCCCAGCACGATTCGCAACACCACCAATGGCCCCACAGGTAGATCGTCGCGCCGTCAAACCGGTTTTCACCGGTCAGTTCGCGTGCATCGGTCAGCGCTTTTTGTTCGCCGTGGTTTTTCGGGTGGCAGCCTTCGCACAGATCGTAACCCTGGCCGGTTGGAATGCCAAGCTTGACCCGAGCGCAACCGTTCAGCTCATGGTAATCACTACCATTGGCACCGATACCGAGGACCTCGCCGTCTTTCACGATCACGCTGGTGTTCGGCATCGTCTTGTCGAGCGAATACAGGCGTGCAAACTCTTTGGCCAATTGCATAAATTCATTGTCGGCGTCGGCATACAGGATCGTCCCCTGCTCGGCCATATACGGATATTCGACACGCGGCTTCGGTTGACGGTCGGCATGTTTCTCGTGCATAGTTTCCCCAGATTAGTGGGGGTTATTGTAACACAGGCAGCCAGCGGTTACAAAGTATTCGCTTTTTCGCTGACCGAGTAGTAATTTTGCAGGAAAAGCAGTTCGTTGGCGATCTTTTCCAGATCCTCCGCCGACTCGTTTTTCTGCGTGGCCAGGCGTTGGCTCAGTACTTCAAGTTTGGTAGCAAGCGTCACGAAATAATCACCTGATTCGATCTGGGCTTTGATCCTCTGGACGTCGACATCGACGTAATCGCCGGCGTACGGCGTGCGGGCGCCCCAATGGGACAGTAGTGAAAGCGGCGGCTCCGCGACATACGCATCATCGGGGTTCACCGCGCGTCCTCCATCAGACTCCTGAACGAATCGCGACTGATGACAAGATGGTCGAGCAGATCGATACCGAGAATCGTACCGGCAGCGCGCAACTGGCCGGTTACTTCATGGTCAGCGGCTGTCGGCTCCAGATCACCCGATGGATGGTTGTGAGCGATGATAACCGCGACGGCGCCATGCTCGATCGCCGGCTGGAAAACTTCGCGCGGATGGACGATGTTCGCAGTCAGGCTGCCGACCGAAATCGTTTCTTCGTGGATCAATTGGTAGCGGCTATTCAAATACAGTCCGCGTAGTTGTTCCTTCTTGAGCGTACCCATATCCTGCAGGTACTGATAAGCCTGTCCGGCCGTGCGTACAAACACCGGTAGCTCACCGCGTTTCTCATAAAAACGGCGGCCAAGCTCCAACCCGGCAATCAGTTGATACGCTTTGTTTTGTGGGATCATCAAGGCCTCGGCCAGCTTGGCAGGATCAGTCTCATACGGGATCGCCTTCTCGCCGTATTCTTTCAAGACGCGGCGCGCCATCGCCAGCACATCCTCTTTGCGCGTGCCGACACCCCAAAGTACAGCCACGAGTTCCGCCATACTCAATGACGACGGACCGTACGCGGCCAACTTTTCGCGCGGTTTGTCCTCCAGGGGCAGGTCACGTACCCGGAGTACATACTGTTCGCTGTCCATGACCAGGTCGCGGTCGGCCAATTGATATGTTTTTTGTTCGGGAGACGTCTGTTGCATATGTACCTATATTAAACAAAATAAAGCAAAGGTCAAAAACAAAGAAAAAACCCAGCCCGGCAAACAGGGAAAATCTGTTTACCGGACCGGGCGTGAGACGGGTCAGCGAGCAGACAAGAGTTGCTCGACCGTCTTGCCGTCGACCTTGACGATAGCGTGGCCGACGCCGGCCGCGACACTGGCGGTACGCTCGAGCTGAGCGATGATCCGCGGATCGTCGCAGGTGCCGCTGCTTGTCAGCTTGCCGGTCAGATCTACCGTCACCGTGTCACCGGAAACCGTCGAGTCGACATACGACAGATCCGACTGGTACAGGGCGTTCCTCAGTCCCGACTCGCCGAGTTGCTGAGCGTGATCGCCGAGCAACCGGTCAAACGAGGCCTCGACCTGATCAGTGAAGGTCACCGGTTCGGTGGTTCGCATCACCAGACTGTCATCGCAGCCGATCCGAGTACCGGACACGCCGTCGTCACCCACCGCGACGTAGAACAGCGACAAAGGCGCCGTCGTCGTCTTGGGTTGGACGGTCGTTGATACCGGTGGCAGCGGCGTCGACGTGGATGGTGTCACCGTCTGCGTGGAGGTTGGTGCGGTTCCCTGGTCGGACGACGTCGTGTCGTCGACGTGGCGCACGGCCCAGACGCCAAGCACCACTACGAGCACGACAACCACAGCTCCGATTGCCGCTCCCAATATTTGCTTCCCTCGCATAATATAACTCCTTTCGGGTTGGTGCGATGGACAGGTTCATTTTAACACAACCGTACGCCCTTCTCTCAATAAACCCGAAGCTTGGCACGCCCTCCACGGAAGCGGGTTTGCCCTATCCAGCGGATACGCCTACAATGGCAGTACATGCGTACGATATCTACGGAACTGAGGACTAAAAAAGTAGTCGAGGAGTTCATGCAACAGTTGTTTGCAACGCGGATTGACGAGGCGGCCGCTATCCACCCTGCCTACGCGGACCTGTGGCGCCACATACGAAATATCACCCTCGCTGGCGGCAAGCGGATCCGGCCATGTCTCGTCATGATCGGCTACGGCGAATTCGACGACAAGATCATTCCTGTCGCTGCCGCGCAGGAGTTGTTGCACACTGCTATGCTGATGCACGACGATATCATTGATCAGGATGACCTGCGCCATGGCCGGCAAAACATAAACGGCGTGTATCGGGAGCTTTACGGACAGCACGTCGATGCCGACAAAGCCCGGCATTTTTCGTACGCGGCCGGTACCCTGGCCGGCGACGCATTGCTGTCCGAAGCATATCGTTGCCTGCACGACGCTGGCTTATCCGCACCGGCGAAGCAGCAGTTGGTAGAGACGTTGCACACGGCAATTTTCGAAGTCATCGGCGGCGAACTGCTCGATGTGGAGGCGGGTTTCTTACCCGACATCAAAGCCGATCCGTTACTCATCGGCCGCTACAAGACAGCCGGCTACAGTTTTATCGGACCGCTCACGGCCGGTGCGCTCTGCGCGGAAGCCGATCAAGCCGAGCTGGAAACATTGCGCCGTTACGGCGAATTTGCCGGCATCGCCTTCCAGCTCCAAGATGACATACTCGGTATATTCGGCGACCGACTGGTCACGGGCAAACCGGTCCTCGCAGACTTGCGTGAAGCCAAGCACACTTATCTGATTTCAGCGCACAGGACGGCGATGGATGCCGATGAACGACAGCGCTTTGCCGCCACGTTTGGCAATCCGGATGCGTCGGACGATGCGTTGATGCGGCTACGCGATGATATCGAACATTCCGGTGCCCGGGCAGCGGCCGAAGAGCTCACTGCGCAGTACGCCGACAAGGCGCTCGCCGAACTTTCTCATCTGCAATCAGATGACAGGCGGGACGCCCTACGCGCACTTACGCTCCGACTTGCAGGACGGCAAGACTAGAGCTGCGCTTCCGGTGCGGCTTCGTCGTCATCCGGTTTCAGCAGGCGCTTCTGGATGATTTCGTAACGCTGGCCGGTCAGCGGCGATTCCATATAGTCATCATTGAGCAGGTTCACGAATTTGCTCATATCCTTCTCGTCCATGATGATGATCGCGCCGGCGTCGTCTTGCATCAGCTCGATCCCCATGTCGTCGGCATGCTCGATCAATTGCTCCTGCTTGATAGCTGCGGTGTTGAGTTTTTGCAGTTTCTTGATGACGCTGCGTTTGCCCTCGATCAATGTCTGCATGTTCTGGCCTTCCGGGAAACTCAAGTTGAAGTTGGCCGAGATTTCCTTGACCTTCTTTTCCGCGATCACGGCTTCTTTGGCGTTGTAGGCAAACAGCTGCGTCAGGCGCGACTGGTTAAACACATACAGGTCCTGGTCGATGATAAGCAACTGGTTGTCGGCCGGTATGCGCACGGCGGCGTCGGCGTCGAACGGCACGAACTTACCCGCGCGCATCATCCAACCCGTCCTGCCCTGCATGACGTTTGAGCGCGGCAATACCTTGGCGATATAAACGGATTGTTTCATATCAGGGTGGCTGACCCGCGCGATGATACCTTTCATGCGCCCGAAATCATGCTCGTCGTCGTTGAACGTCTCGATCTCATGCTCCTGCGTCTTGATGAAATTAAGTGCCTCGCGCGCATGCGGTACCTTAAAGACCTGCGTGCATTGCAGCACACCTGTCTCGGCTTCGGCTTCTTCGAAACCACGGACGATCATGCCGCCCTCGGCCCCTTCGAAAAGATACTCCAGCAGACCGTCTATAAACAGCGGCTCAAGTTGCTGGCGCAAACCGTCGGCCAATTTGGTCCGATACGGCACATAGTTTTTGCTCAGCAAAAACAACTCGATCTTCAGGTCTTCCTTGTACTGCAGCATGTTGTTCGCCCATGCGAAAACATCCGTCTCCTTGTAACCGTCTTTCTCTGCCTGCTCGGGTGCCAGTATGTCTTGTTGGTCCATGAAAAATCAGCCTTTCTGTTTGGTCCGTCGTTTTAGTTTGTGGTGGCGATATGGAATATTGTACCGGAAAAACCCGGCGACGGATGGTGTAAAAATTGCATGTCAGGCGGGCCGTTTTGTCGTCAGGCGCAGCGCCAGGTCGGCAATGCTTTTGCGTGTCGCGATCAGCTCGGCGGCTTGCTCGCGCGCCATCCAGTAGACGTCTTTGGCAATTTCAAAATCGAAGATGTCTTTCATGCCGTCCACCATCTGGCCGATTTTGCGGTTCGGCCGGATATAAATGACTTTGCTCTCGGGGTTCCGGTTTTGCCAGCGTCTCAATTCAAGCCGGGACTTCTTCTCTAGCAGCGGACCGGCGATGCCGCTCAACGGCCATGGCGCCTTGAGATGAGTCGAAAGTGCGGAGATAGCTATCAGCGTGTCGGCCTTGGGCGCCAGATGTGCGTAGCCCGCCGACGCTCCGGCAACGGCACCATCCCAGTACAGTCCTCTGTCATAAATAGCAGGAAAAAACAGTGCCGGTACGGACGATGACATCGTCACCATATCTGCCAGATCATGGTCGGCTCCGTTCAGGATTTCCAGACTTGGCTTCCCTAGCCGCAACCGGCTGGCCGTAGTGTTCACATACTCCGAACGGGCATCGCCGAAAATATCCCGGGCGTAGCCAAGCATGTAGTTCGGTGTCTGGTCGAACAGCTTGATCTGTTTCTGACTCGCCACATCGTCAAACGTCTTACCGGTTGCCATCATACTTGCGACCCACGATCCGGCCGACGTACCAAGTGCATGGATACCTTCCGAGCTCGCACCGCGCTCACGGAACTCGTCGAGAATACCGGCCTCGTAGCCGATACCAAACGGTCCGCCGCCCTCAAGTACGAGAAAATGCTCCAGGTGTAGCGGGTCGAGGCGATCGTGCAGTTGTTCCATGGCTTCTCCTCGAGACTTAGCGGCCTTGCTTGAGACCGCGGGCGAAATTCCTGAAATATAAGTCGACGGCATAAACGAACATGCCGAACGAGATGAGATTTTCCATATACTCTTTGGGTGCACCGGCACGCATCGCTTCGAGAACGGCGTCATGGAACGTCAGCCACAGCCCGGTCGCGATAAGTAGCAGCAGGCACGCCATCCTGACCGCCAGGCCGGCGTAGGCGCGAAGTTTCGCAGTTCGGTCTATCTCATACAGCAGGATCGCAACCGAACCGAAAAAGCCAAGCAGGATCGTACTTTCTTGGTAACTATACGGCGCAACAAAGCCGGCCATCAGCGCGAACGGTATGAAAAACCAGGCAGACGGCAGAAACGTCGTCAGAAAGCTCCAGTTTTTCTTCTTGAAAAAGGCTGCGAATTTGTCGCGGAAAAAAGGTACCAAGACGAGAAACGCGAAAGCACCAAAGTAGTACGCATCCTCGCTGAGTCCTGTGTCCATATTGTGCAGATTCGTCTCATCCTGCTGGTTGTGAGCTTGGAAAAACGCGCCGGATTGGTCGTGGAAAATACGCTGCATCCACGATATTTCTTCCATACCGATCAGGAAAAACAGCACGAAAAAGAAGAGGGCGACGACAGCGCGTCGTGTATCCTTCAGCCGCGCGAACCGCAATGCCACAAGTAAGGATACGGCAGACGCCGCAAAGAGGAACACGGCCTCCAGGTTTTCAAGATAATTGTCCTCTCGTACCAATATATTGGCCAGCGACGGCGAAAGCATGATAACCAGCAGTGAACCCAGAGCCGCCAGAAAGACGAAGATCTGGACACCCCGGCGAAACAATCCGTAGTGCTCGGTAGCAGAATAATTCCAAAAAACCAGCATGTACGCCAGGCTGGCGGCGAGCAACATCTTGACGATATTGGCCAGCGACCAGAAATCGCCGACACCGGCGCCGGAGAAAAGTCCCGTCATCACCACGAGCACCGCAGCCAAGGCTATGAAAGCGACTGATTTCGGAGAGGTGAACAATTTTTTCATACAGTATTCCAAGCATACTCCTAAGCCAGTACAAAACCAAATAATGCCACGGGTAAAAATTAAAATACCCTGGCACTGAAACGAGTAAACGTTTCAGTGCCAGGGTGGGTGGTACAGCTTGCTGTGATCGCTCACAGGTACTGACCACCAGAGAAGTTGTCATTAGGCGCTTGGATGGTGCGGGAACCGCTGCCACCACCGTCCTTATGACCCTTGATGAGCGTCCGGATGTACACGATCCGCTCACCCTTCTTGCCGGAAATACGAGCCCAGTCGTCCGGGTTCGTCGTGTTCGGCAGATCCTCGTTCTCAGCGAACTCGTCGACAATCGCACCCATGAGGTGTTGGATACGAAGTCCACCGCGTCCGGTGTCGAGCTCGTCCTTGATGGCAGACTTCTTGGCCCGAGCCACGATGTTTTCAACCATCGCGCCCGAGTTGAAGTCCTTGAAGTACATGACTTCCTTGTCACCATTGGCGTAGGACACTTCGAGGAACCGGTTGTCGTCGATCTCGGCATACATCCGCTCGACCACCTTTTCGATCATCGCCTTGATGCACATGTCGCGATCTCCACCGAATTCGGCCAGATCGTCGGCATGCACCGGCAGATTCACGGTCAGGTACTTCGAGAAGATGTCCCGTGCAGCCTCCGCATCCGGACGCTCCACCTTGATCTTGACATCGAGCCGTCCGGGCCGGAGCACAGCCGGGTCGATCAGGTCTTCGCGGTTGGACGCACCGATAACGATGACGTTCTCCAACCCCTCGACACCGTCGATCTCGGTCAGCAACTGCGGCACGATGGTGTTTTCGATATCCGAGCTGACGCCGGAACCGCGGGTGCGGAACAGCGACTCCATCTCGTCGAAGAACACGATGACCGGCATGCCCTCCGAAGCTTTCTCGCGTGCCCGCTGGAAGACTTCGCGGATATGCCGCTCGGTCTCGCCAACGAACTTGTTGAGAAGCTCCGGCCCCTTGATGTTGAGGAAGTGGGCCCTGACATTGCTATCTCCGGTCCGCTCTTGGACCCTCTTGGCAAGCGAATTGGCGACCGCTTTCGCGATCATCGTCTTGCCACAGCCCGGAGGACCGTAGAGCAGGATGCCCTTGGGTGCTCGCAAGTTGTACTTCACGAAAAGGTCGGCATGCAGATACGGCAGCTCAACCGCATCGCGGATCCGCTCGATCTGCAGCCCCAGTCCGCCGATGTCGTCGTAGCTGATGTCCGGAACTTCTTCCAGTACCAGCTGCTCCGCCTCCGGCTTGGGGATGCACTCGAACGCGACCTCTGCCTTGGTGTCGACGAGCAACGTGTCGCCCGCTTTCACCGTCGCCAGATTGATCGAGTTGGCCAATTGGACGACCCGATCCTGGTCGGCGTGGGTGATAACCACCGCGCGGCGCGGTTCGCCTTCCCCATCGCTTTCCAGTACTTCGCGCAGCGTGCAGAGTTCGCCGGTACGACTGAACTTGTTGGCTTCGACGACGGTCAAAGCCTCGTTGAGCCGAACCGTCTGTCCCACCTGCAGTTCGTCGGTTTCGACGTTCGGCGAGCAGATCACACGCATACGGCGTCCAGATGTGAACACGTCGACGGTCTCGTCATCGTGAACACAAAGCAGGACTCCATAGCCGTTCGGCGGGGTTTCCAGCCGATCGATCTCCTCGCGAAGCGACACCAGCTGTTGCCGAGCCCCTTCCAAGGTGTTGGTGAGCTTGGTGATCCTCGTGTCTTTTGCCTCGCTGTCGGCAGTGACCTCGGCGACTCTCGCCTCGAGCTCTTGCATCTTCTCTCTGGCCTCTTGAAGTTCCTGCAGTCTCGCAAGTAACCTCTCGGGCAATGTGTCGCTACCCCGGCCGACATCGTTGTCGGTTTGCGGCCGGTCTTGACTCTCGCTCATGAGAACTCCTAATTTTGAAGGGACGGTTTTCTCCCACACCCCACCTCTGATGCAGAATGGTTATACGCTATCATAAATAAGTGTTCTTGGCAACCGCGCCCCTGATGCCAGCTATTGTTAATAGTACATATAGATGGTATAATATAAATATAGATTGAATCGCACCTACCACGAAAGGTATAGAAGTGACAAACGACCGATCGGAAGAGTTCCGCCATCAGGAGCTCACCGACTTTTACGAGGCGTTGCGGCAGGAAAGCATCCAGTTGTTCGCCGAACGCTGGGATGCCCTGATGAACGCATACGGTGAAACGCTCTTCGACACTCCGGAATGCGCCGCCATCATCAATGTGCCGGCCGACCGGCAAGGCGTGACGCCGACGCGCTACATGGCGTACCTCGAAGCAAGGTTCGTCCTGGGCTGCGACCCATCCGAAAACGATGAGTTGATGCGGCTATGGGCGCACCTCTATGAGCACGCCAAAGCGGGTATGGGAGTCGATGCGGCGTCCATGCTTGCGGCTCGCAACACACTTGCGCGCCACGCCATCATGGACTGTCAGCGGCAGGTCAACACCACGTTTGCTGTCATGACCAAACTCCTCGATGCCGGCAGGCGTCAGCGAGCCAATCGGGCCGCCAGCCGAACACTCAAGCATGTCAGGCGGACATTTCGCGGCATCGCCGCTTCCTATACCCAACTCACCCTGCAATCGCACTGATTTCATACGAAGCCCTGCGATGGCAGGGTTTTCGTTTATTCGGCACGTCGGCGACATGGATGCGGGACCGCGAGAACGACAGCAGCCCTACCTTTTTACCTTCGCTTGGCTCAATATAAACAACCCGAGCGCCGCGGCAATCGCAGACGCAACGAAGATACTTAATTTAGCAGTTGTTACAAGCTCCGGTGTCTTCAGTGCCAAGTCTGTCACGAAAAGCGCGACCGTAAAACCGATACCGGCAAGACTCCCGACACCCACGATATGCGTCCAACTCGCCTGATCAGGCAATCGAGCGATATTCATTTTCACCATCAACCACGAGGCACCGAATACGCCGAGAGCTTTTCCCACGACGAGCCCGGCGATGATACCGCCGCCGAGAGAAACAAACGTATCACTACTTACCCCGCCCAAATCAAAGGATATGCCAGCACTCGCAAAGGCAAACAACGGCACGACAACAAGCGTCGAAAATGGAATCATGGCACGCTCGGTTTTTTCTGCGATTTGATCGCCGGGGTGCTTATGACTGCTCATCGGTGCGATCAGTCCCAGCAACGCACCGACGATACTTGGGTGGATGCCCGATGACAGAGTCAGGAGCCACAGCACGACGCCGGCGACCAGAAATGCCCACATAGGCAACAGTCTTCGCCTCCCCAAAAGATACACGGCCAAAGCGATTACCGACACGGCGACCAAAGCGGTTAAATTGAGTGCGGTGCTGTAAAAGGCAGCAATAACGACAATAGCGAGGATGTCATCAACGATAGCAAGCGCCAAGATGAAGATCCGGACAGACGACGGTATGCGGTTTCCCAACAGTGCCAGTACGCCGACCGCCAGAGCGATATCGGTAGCAGTCGGAATAGCCCAGCCGGTGATAGTCTCTCGGCCCGCGTTGAACATAACAAATAGCAACGCCGGCACGAGCATGCCGCCAACCGCGGCAGCCAACGGCAAAATCGCCGTTTGTTTATGTCGCAGTTCACCTCGCACCAACTCTCTTCTTAGTTCCAGCCCAACGACGAGGAAGAAGAATACCATCAACCCTTCGCTGATCCAGTGCGACAGATCAAGCGACAGGCTCCAACTCCCTATAGCAACGCCGAGTTCCGTATGCAGCAAACCGTCATACCACGACGCAATCGGCGTATTGGCAGCAATCAAGGCCAGAACGACTGCGACAAGGATCAGCTTGCCGCCGATCGCCTCGTCTTTGAGCAGCTGCTCGGCAAGTGCCGACAACCGTCGTGGCCGTAGCAATCGTACAAAATTAAAAAGGGTGTCTTTCATGGCAAGTCCCGCCTACGGTTAATAGTATTCGTCGACCAGACTTCCCGACACACCTTTATCTTTACCTATTTTACATGAGCATAGGGTACCAAGCAAAAACCACCCTTTCGGGCGGGCTTTGCTTGGCTCCGGCGACTGGATTCGAACCAGTGGCCATTCGATTAACAGTCGAATGCTCTACCGCTGAGCTACGCCGGAATATGGGTTTTTACGAACTCTCTACCCCGATAACTCTTAAGCTGTTTCTCTCGCTTAAGCGCTTCAGAGCGAGTGGCCACCGATTCGGTATAAATCAATGACCATTCGCCCTCAAACCGTGAAGTGTATCCCTTAAGGGTATGCTCGTTATGCTGCTGTAAACGTTCATGAATATCCATCGTCTGACCGATGTATATCTTATCCGCATCTCTATTAAATATTGCGTAAACTATATACATTTTGTCGAATGCTCTACCTCCGCCAGCTGGCGGAGAGCTACGCCGGAATATGCAAGGGTAATTGTACTGAATATAGGGGTGATTCGTCAAGAGGTGACACGGCAAGTGTAAAATATACAATGCAATAAATGTGACTTTTCTCTTAATTTCTTTTATAATGGATACATATGAGAGTTCTTTCGGGTGCGCGTCAATCAAATAATCCCCTGTCGTCCCGGCTCCGTATTATGGCCGTTGGCAGTATTTTGATGGTGGTAGCGGTCACGTTCGTCTCCTCCTCAACCGCGTCGGCGCTCAGCCTATCGCCGGTAACTTGTCCTGTCAGCAAGACACTCGACAGTTTACCTATCCTCGGCTCGCTCACGAAACTCACCGATCCGC
>Ga0164242_10000664_pt1 | contig 41416 bp, 35 predicted proteins | sample OricomgcompostMG_FD_108783 | JGI IMG/M metagenome (GOLD analysis project Ga0164242, IMG submission 108783) | Miracle-Growth compost microbial communities from Emeryville, California, USA - Original compost - Miracle growth compost (MG) ... | reverse complement strand
GCGCGCCATCCACGGCTTCTACCCTCCGATCGCCGTCTACCAGGCCATGCTGGAAAAGCTCACCCAAGCCAGCCACTCCCTTCAGTGATTCCGCTGTTGCACTTGGTGCTTGACACCGCCCTGGATAACTCGGATGTTCGTCAGATTGCCATTTTCCAATTGCGGAGCACTCCGGCCGTTCGTGGGAGTCCTTGCTTTAGCAGGGTATCCAGATACTCGTCCGCCGTTTTAGGCGGATTCCTGAGCGAACGGCGATGGTTCGCGACGGCCTCGCAGACGCGTGCGGGATGGAGATCCAGCAAGTCGAGGATAAAGTCGTCCGGATGTTGTGCAGAGAGGTTGTAGCGTGTGAGCGTGTCAGCAGGGAAGTCTTTCAGGTTGAACGTCACGATCAGGCTTGCCCCGCTATGAATGGCGGCGGCGGCCACATGCCGGTCATCCGGGTCCGGCAGGTCGATGGATGGGATCAGATGCTCGAAGCTCGTCACGAGGCAGTCCCGAACATGGGCATTCATCAGCGCGCGGGTGCGTGCCAGCCTTTCCTCCAGATCGGGACGCAGTGCGAGCAGGTTACGCGTCCATTCGTCGTGGATCATGTCGGACCAGCGCGCCCGGAACAGATCGGTGAGTGCCAGACGCAGCAACAGATCGCGCAAGGGGGCTGGGTAGAGCACGCAGGCGTCGTAGACGACCGTGAAATGCGAACTCATTCATACCCCATACCAAGGGTCTGGGCTTCGTCGGCCAGGGCATCCAGCGCCTTGCTGCGCTCGGCGTCGATGCGCTCCTTGTAGGCGATGACGTCCTGATACCGGACGCGACGATGCGTGCCGATCTTGTGGAACGGGATTTCGTGGCGCTCGAGTAGCTGCACGAGGAAGGGGCGAGAGACATTGAGTACGTCGGCCGCTTCCTGCGTCGTCAATTCCGCATGGATCGGGATGATGCTGACAGCATTGCCGGCGCCGATCTCAGTCAGAACGTCGACCAGGAGGCGCAGGGCCGAGACAGGGACCTGAACGGGATGCGCGTCCCCCTTGTCATCGACAATCCCGATTTGCTGCGTTTCCGCGCGTGTCTGCAGGTAAGCGGACAGGGCGCGTCCACTTTCGCGGGCGAGCGCTACTTCCTCTGCGCTTGGCAAAGGGTGAGCATGGGAGGCCGTGGTCATGATGGTTTCCAGTTGGTGCAAAACGTATGGCTTCCATTATAACCGAAATAAACGAATATTCGAAATATCCGAAATTATACGTGAGGGCCAGGCCGCTCACGTCGTACCGATGTGGCGCGTCGGCAGATGGGCGGCGCGACACAAGGCTGATTTCAATGTGGTTGCGGGGGACGGGCCGACAGAACGGTCCGAAGTTCGGCGACGTTCCATCGGGTCGACGCGCCGATTTTCCTGGGAGCGGGTAATTTGCCCGCCCGGGTATGTCGCCACACGGTCGGGATAGATATACCGAACAGGCCGGCGACGGTCCGTACGTCGACATGGGCCGCATCAGGAAGTTGATCGAACTGTTGAAGCGTACGGGGAAGCAGATTGTGCGGGGACGAGGGGGGCATGGTGCGCTCCTGGACGATCAGCGTGCGTCGGACGGCAGGTGCCGTTGCATCGCAATGCAATCAGAATCGGCGAATTCGATTGGCGTCGGGCGCTATAGCAGAGGAAATAGCAAAAACTTTCCTATTTCATCGGGAGCCTGGACGGATCGGGCCGTCCGAGGCGCCACGTGAACGTACAGGATCGGCTATTTCAGCGTGTTTAGCGGCTAATGTCTTGCCGCCGCTCGATGGCGTCCTCGATGCGCGAGAGATGCTTGTGGATGGTCCGGCGAGATAGCGTGACGCCGAGCTCATCGGTCGCGTGTTCGATCGCGACTGCATCGAGTTTTCCGGCTCGAGCGGCGGCGGCGATCAGGATCAGCAGCGTAGTCTGTTCGCGATGATCCAAGGCGTCGGGGTGCTTTTCGTTGTCTTCCTGGTCAGGTATCGCCATGGAAGGCGGGTTCGCCGCACTGCCCGGTGGTGTTTCGTCCTCTCCGGGGTGGTGAGGGACTTTCCACGGCGTGCCGCCCGCTTCACACCAGTGCCGTAAATCAGCCTGGCGAACGTATCGCATACCGTCGTGTTCTGTCGCGGAGATGACGCCACGAGCGACGGCGTCCGTGACGAGCGAGAGCCAATGGCCTTGATCGGCCCGGAAATGAGTATTGCGTTGCACACCGGACCGGGGTGAGCCGCCCGCCAGGATGGTGCTGACGTCTTCGAGTCGAATCCAGGGTTTGCCTACCAGGGCCTTATTCCACGAACTGAAAATGCTCATGTGCACTCCCATCCAGTCTCTCTCAAACGTTCGGCCGGAATACGCCTGAGGAAAATATAGTGCAGGGCAACGGATAGGTCACTAAGCGCGTTGCAGTGGGGGGCGATTCCGTGGCGACCGGGCGAGATTCAGGCTTGCAGGGGCGATCAATATCTCAGTCTAAAATGGGCCATCCTATATAGAGGTTGTCCTCCGCCATGTTTGACGTCGACCCCGCCGATATTCAAAAGCTCAATGACACAGATCTTCGCGAGTTAGTCGGGCGTTTATGTGAGGCTGAGCTTGCCGCTCAAGGTTTATCGCCTGCGGCGGTCACGTGGGGGGGAAGCCAGACGGCGAAAGACGGCGGTCTGGATGTGCGCGTTAATCTTCCGCCCTATACAAAAATTGGCGGATTTATCCCGCGTATTGCGACAGGGTTTCAGGTCAAGAAGCCAGACATGGCTCGGACCGCCATTACAAACGAAATGCGGCCGGGTCGGAGCATACGTCCTGTCATCGCCGAGCTGGCCAACTTATCTGGTGCTTACGTCATCGTGAGTGCCAATGGCTCGACGGCAGAGACAGGGCTGCGCAGTCGACGGACGGCGATGCGCGATGCTTTGACCGACGTGGCGAATGCCGACCAGTTGCAGACGGATTTTTACGACCGGACCCGCCTGGCCACCTGGATACGGTTGCATCCCAGCGTCGCAACATGGATGAGAGAGCGCATCGGCAAGCCGTTGGTCGGGTGGCGGCCGTATGGCGCATGGAGTTCGCCGACCGAGGATATTCAGTCTGAATATCTGGTGGACGGCACGCTGCGCCTGCATCTCGGACAGTCCACGCTTTCCATCCACGAGGGGATTGATGCCCTGCGGGATGAACTGGCCCAGCCGGGGAAGGTCGTACGCCTCGTTGGTCTGTCGGGTGTCGGCAAGACGCGTTTTGTCCAGGCGCTGTTCGACGGACGTATCGGTTCACGGGCGCTGTCACCTTCGTTGGCTATTTATACGAATCTCCCGGATGCGATTAACCCAGCACCGATCGGGCTTGCATCTCAACTGGTCGCGACGCAAACGCGAGCGATCATGGTGGTCGATAACTGCCCGCCAGGGCTGCACGGACAGCTTGCTGAACTTTGCCGGGTGCCGACGAGCCGACTCAGTGTGATCACGGTTGAGTACGACGTTCGGGAAGATCAGCCAGAAGGCACACAGGTAGTGGCGCTCGAGACGTCATCGGTTGGCTTGATCGAAAAACTGTTGCTCCAGCGGTATAAGACGCTGTCTCAGGTGAACGCCCACACGATTGCCGAAGCGTCAGATGGCAACGCGCGTATTGCGATAGCGTACGCCGAGTCGATCGACGTGACGGAATCGATTTCTGGCCTGTCCAATGAGGAGCTGTTTCTCCGGCTGTTCCGGCAGCGCCACGAACCCGATGAGGGTTTGCTGGCTGCAGCAAAGGCGTGTTCCCTCGTCTATTCGTTCTGGGGTGACGGGGTAAGCCAGGCCGAGGCGGAACTACCGTATCTGGCGAAGCTGGCAGAACAGACGCCCCGTACCGTATTCAGGCATGTGAGCGAGCTCCGACGACGTGATCTGGTGCAGGCGCGTGGTCCTTGGCGAGCGGTGCTGCCTCATGCCATCGCCAATCGCCTCGCTCGTCGCGCGCTGGATGATTTGCCGTTCGACGTCATCGATCAGTGTCTGTTAGCTGGTGGCACGGCGCGACTCGCGCGTTCGTTTTCCCGACGCCTGTCGTTCCTGCATGATCACCCGGTCGCAGTAACGATTGCACAGAACTGGTTGGCCCCCGGAGGTCTGTTGACTGACCTCCGCACATTTGACGATGACAGGCAGGTCATGTTCAGGAGCATTGCCCCTGTCGTGCCGGATGCCGTTCTTTCGATTCTTGAACGCGAGAGTGGTGACGCATCGACGTGGTCAGCGGCCATCCGGCGTCTCGCCATCTCCTTGTCCCGCTCGCTCGCCTACGACCCCCAGCTTTTTGAGAGCAGTGTAGGCGTGCTGGTGCGATTGAGGCCCGAGCAGGAGAAGAAAGGGGAACTTTCTTCTCCATCCGAAACTTTGCTTTCGTTATTTTCGATATGCCTGTCGGGAACCCATGCCACGATTGAACAACGCCTGAAAGTGATTGAATCACTGATTCGAGTAGATCGGGAATTGGGCGTTGAGGCGTTGAAGAGGGTGTTGCAGACCGGATTTTTCAGCTCGCACCATGCGTTCGAGTTTGGCTCGCAACTGCGAGATTACGGCTACGAAGCAAGGACCGGCAATGATGTCCGCCACTGGTACGTGAGCGCACTGCAACTGGTCGAGCGCCTGGCAGGCGTGGAGACCAGTCTGGACGCAAGCCTGATGCAGTTGCTGGTGGAGAACTTTCGGGGATTATGGTCGGTCTCCGGCGCGCACGAAGAACTCGCGAAGTTGATCCGCCTGTTCTCCGTAGGCCGGTTCTGGCGCGAGGGATGGGCGGCTTGCCGGGAAGCCCTTTTTTACGATGGTGGCTCGATGGCGTTGGACATCAAGGCGCAGCTCTGCGAGCTTGAGAGTGGGTTGAGGCCGGCCAATCTGGCAGATCGGGTGCGCGCTGCCGCATTGGGTAGAACGTGGGGCGGGTCGGCCGAGCTCGAAGGTTTGGATCCGACGCGGGACATGGGGGTCGTCCTGCAACGGCTGGATCAGATCGCGTATGACCTGGGGCAGGCCGTCGCTGTTGCGCCTTTGGTTCTTGAGGAATTGTTGCCAGACTTAGTGGAGGGCGGAGTCCGCGCGTGGCAATTTGGACGGGGACTCGCAAGCCGGGCCGCAGATCCGTTTGCGAACTGGACGAAGCTGGCGGCTGCAATTCCCGTAGAGGCCAGGACTATCGATATCTCGGTTCATCGTGGGTTTGTGCACTGGCTGTGGGAGCACAGTCGGGACATGGCGCAGCGCGTGCTGGACGATGCGCTCGAAAATGCCTCCTTTGCCCGATTGTTTCCGATGTTGCAGTCAGCCGTCGATCTGGACGCGCGGGCGGTGAGCCGATTGCTGCGCTCGCTTCAGGAAGGGCGCAGTCCGATCCATCTCTACCGGGCGTTGTGTTCTGCGGCTGGTGCCGATCCATGGGCGGGTACTGATTTTCGGGAATTGGTCGAGCAGATTGCCAGTCGGGAGAATGGGCTGGACGTTGCACTCGAAATTCTCGACATGCGGATTCACACAGATCGTTTGGCCAGCCGTGCTCCAGAAATGGTGGTGCTTGAGACTGGACGATCGCTGCTTGATCGGGTGGAATTTGAGCACCATTCTGCAGGGCAGGATCACCGTCTCGGAGAAATCGTCGGGGCGTGTTGCGCCTCGTCGGAGGGAGAGGCTGCCGCAATCCGTCTGGCGATTCGCCTGGGGACCGCGGTTGACGAATACCGCACCCATTGGACCAGTCACGATGAGCTGACGTGTGCGCTGCTGAAGGTACACCCTGTTTCGGTGTTGAATGCATTGTTCCCGGCGCAGGCGGAGGAACTGGATAGACGGGTCTTTGCTTTTAGAGAGGCCCGGTCGCACTTCAGAAGTACGGCCGATCTGATTCCGAACGATGTTTTGTTGGCCTGGTGCGAACAGCACCCAGCGTCGCGCTATGCGTTGGCTGCGGCGCTGGTGCCATTTGCGGTACGTGCTCCTGATGGTGAGGGTTTGACGTGGTCGGCGCAGGCATTGCTACTGCTTGAACATGCACCCGATTGCAAGCCGGTGTTGGCAGAGTTCATCGATCGTTTTTCGCCTGTATCGTGGAGTGGCTCACGCGCTGTATTGATTGAGGCCAACGCTAGGTTATTGGAAGCGCTGGACGGCGTGGTGCCCTCCAGCGTGATGCCATTCGTGGAGCAGAACCGGCGTCGGCTAGGCGGCGCTATTGAGGCGGAGCGTAAGCAGGAATTGAGCTACGCGCGAATCTCGGACGAGCGCTTTGAGTGAGGGATCGGCGTTGGCACGGAATCATCGCGTACATGCTGGTATGCCCCACGAATATCCCAAGTCAGGGGAGTGGTCACGTGACCAGAAACTCCGGGAAGTTATAAAACAGGTCGACAATGCAGGTGATGCGTACCTGTGTCGGCTGGCTGAAACGCAGCGAAGTGCCGCGATGTTGGATTGTATTCACGCACGCAGGGACCGGCCATGACGTTAAAAATCGAAGATTTCGGCTGGGCAGTAGTGCGCCTGGCGACATTCCAGAAAAAGGGCATGCCGGGGAGGCTTCTCTTCTCCACTGTCACGCTGCTAACGCGTGGCCGGAGACCACCTCCTCGTATGTCACTGGACAGGCACCGTTTGAAGAGTGAGGATGGAACGGTGTATTTCCGTCGCGTAATCACGACTGCGTCCGAAGGGATGGGATGGTATCGCGCGCTTGGGCCAGGTGTCGCCCGTACGCCTGTACCTGCAAGGGTGGACGATATTCTGGATATCGATGGCGTGGCGATCGAAGTTGGCGAATTCTCCGACGATCCAGTATGGCCACATCTTGGACTCCCGATGGGAGACTCAATTTTCGCACAACCATCTGGTCGAGAAGATCCTGCGCCATTCGTTGGCAGCGTACCCAGTAGAGTTCACCGCAGGTTCGGAGACAAAACCGACTTCGAACCGGTGTTGGCCGACAGTGCCGCCGTAGAATTCGCGGCGAGGCGATTGCACATCGACCTGCGGGAATATCCGGAATACCTTGGTAGTGTCGCACTGGTAGTTCCGGACCCAGTGCTGCAACGGGTGGAGAACTTTCTGATTCCCGCCAGCCCGACGAAGGGTGAACGGATAATCTACCGGTTTGTGCCTCGTAGAGGCGTTAATCTGGCTGGACTCAGCATCGCAACATTCGACGAAGAAGCGCACCTTCTTACCGGGTTCGAATCGTACTCGATCGGTGAAGATGGGATTCTGGAGGTCGAAAAGGGTGCCGTGTCGGGTGCCTATGGTTATGTGGTCACGCATCCCGATCACGGAGCGCTGATGTACCATCCGCCAACCATTTTTTTGCGGATGGCGACAATGAACATGGAGTTCTCGTCGTCCGCCGGCCGGACCATCTCGGCTCCTCAAGGCGACGCGAAAAACTCACCCAACATTGTCTATGCGGTTCCCGGAAAAAGGCGTCCGGCTACGCAGCGCATCTTTGGTGAACCGCATTCACGACATTCGGTGAACGCTCGGGTGGGTGCCGCGTCGGCCGCACGCTTGCAGGTTGCCCGGGCGAAAGCGGCCGGGCAGCGCTGGTTTCCAACTGGCGCACGCGAAGAAGCAATGCGCTTCGTCCAATATGAGATAGGCCGGGCTCGAGCTCGTATCATGATTGTCGACCCCTACTTCAGCGGTCTCCAGGTATTGCAGTTCCTCTACGCAGCTGGGGCGGAAGGTCTCCAGGTAACGCTGGTCACGTCCGGTAACGCCTTCAAGAAGACCAAGGAGCGATCTCGTGCAGATATCGTTCAGGACTTTACTCGCAGGCTTGAAGAATTGAAGGGGGTGGCGGGGGTGTCGCCAGAAGTGTACGTCCTCAGCCCATCTGCTTTGCACGACAGGTTTTTGGTCATTGACGACACCGTATGGTTCCTCGGCAATTCGTTGAATGCGCTGGCGGAAAAAGCATCGCTTGTCGTCAAGGTTCCGGATCCTGAGCAGATAGTGCGCACCATCGATGCCATGCTCGCCGGCGCGGACATGCTTGCTGGATATTCCGGTGCCGGTGAAGATCACAATGGGGAGACGGGCGAATGAACAGGTTCGGGTCCCCGGTGACGCTACCTTCAGCGGGAGGCAGGCCGATTCCCGAAAAGCAGATCATCTGGTGCAGCGAAACGGGCGGTTCCAGTCGGTTTCCTGTCGGCATGGAAGACATCATTCAAAGGAGGTATGCAGTCGATCCCGTGCCATTGATCGCATTCGGCGAGGCCGTCGCTGCTGCACTTGATCGAATCTGGATTGTGGACGAATATATTTTCATGTCCGGGGGCCCCAGGGAGCAGCAGACGAAAGATGGAATCAGGAAGCGCATCGACAGAATGCTTGCCTGGATGCCGTTGACCATTGAGGCCAGCGATATACGGATTCTCACAAAGACGCACAAAGAGATAACTGGAAGCGAACTCGCTCCGCTACGTCAACGGGAGGCGGACATCAACCGACAAAGCTCCCATCGGGATCGGGAATGCAGCATACAGGTCAGAGACCATCTTTCCACGACGTTCAACTACACGCATGACCGCTTCGCGATCGTGGATGACGAACTATGGCATTTCGGCGGCACCGTCGGAGGTTTCCTCACCTCGGTCAGTGCGACCAGCCGTGGCTGGAGCGCCGCGGAGCATGGGGCCATCCAGTTTTTTGAACTTGCGTGGAGTATGGGGACTGAGAAATGAGCTTTGAGTGGCCACGGGAGCGGGAAAACACAGCGAGAGGTGTCGTATCGCGGAGCCCGACGGAAAAGGATTTTCTCGGGATTCAGAAATGGGCTCCGTCGAGCCTACTTTCGGCGCTTGATGCTCTTTCAGATCGAGTGCTCGAGCCGATACCGTTTGGGGAGCTGCATGCTCTGGTCCGGTCAAATGTCGAAAGCGCTCGCGTGACCTGTGACGACGAGCAGTTCGGAATGCTTCTTTGCTGGACCTGCGCGAAAGCGCTGTCGAAGAGCCCGCGAATTGACACCTGGGCGTCGATCAAGGACATGGCGTATCAGTCGGTGGAACTTGAACACTGGATCCACGATGCTCTGCTGGCATTAGCGAAGACAGATGCTGCGAGCAGGGTCTCGCTCATCCGGCTGGCGGAAGAGACTTTCCGAAAAGATAATAGTGATTCTCCAGAACTCAAATGGAGTCGGGTTCACCAATCTAGAGTTGATGCGCGGGAATACTGGCCGAGGGTGACAGAAAAGCTGGACGAGCTCTGGCGCGGCCTTCAGTGGTTCGATCTGTTTTTCTACAGAGAGGACTTTCCACTGTTCAATCTGCTGTTCAAACTCGATCCGGAGAGATTCATCCAGTTGATGAGTTCCGCCCGAAACCCTGATCTGGTCAATTCAGCACTATTGGTTACGGGCGCCGGCCGGTTCGGATCTTCATTCTCTGAGTGGGCGTATCTGGCGGAAAGTGCACCTCGCTCGTTTAACGAGGACGGGAGCTGGAATGGATCATGTCTGGTGCCACTTCTACTGTTCTCCGCGAGAAGTGAGATCCTCGAGACCAGGGGGGCCATGTACCGGATGGGTCGACAGCTTGAGGCCTCCGCGGTGGAACTGGAACAGGAGATTGGAGGGGCAGTGCAGGCCACTATCGGAAGCCTGTCTAAGCGAAGCGATGCTGTCCCGATGTTTATGCGCTGGTCAACGTGGCTGGTCAGAAACCTGATCTCTTCTGTCGAAAAAGACCGGACAACGCCTGGGTCGCCCGAGTACCTGGATCTCGCGCTACTGACCGCCATGGGCGAATATCTGCGCTCGTTTGAACCGAAAGCGGATCTTCCTCCTGACGCGACCGAATGGGAGACTTGGTGCCGCCTCTGCGTCTTGAGTTTTTACGCGTCGAACGGGGTGGCTCAGCCATCTAGGAGCGAAGTTTTCACGGACGCCTGGCAACTATCCTGGGAAGACTGGTTCGGTGCGCAAGGTGCGAAGACCCGATTGCTTGCTAGCAGGTTCACGTTTGCAAAGGATGAAGTGCCTGGTCTCGGTCCGCATCTTTTGGCTTATCCGCTTGCGAATGCCAGTGATGGCCTGCGAGTATGGCGTGACACCTGGGATTCCGCGCAGATGCTGAGGGAAGTGGTGGAATTCAGCGTTCCTGGTCCCGCTGGCGGCGCGTCGGGTCCGTACGAAGGAAGCAAGCTGTTGCTGCTGCTTTTCCGGGTGGGTCTTGCAGTGTTAGACCAGTGTGTAAGTCAGCTCAAGGACCCGGATCGTGGCAAAGTCGCAGATCTCGTGGCCTACTATCAATTGCTGGCGGAGATTGTCGACGACATGCTCGAGATCGACGGCACGTTGGGTCGTTCGGAGTGGGTATCGGCAAGGCTGCACCTGATTGTGCGACGGGTGATCTGGGAAGATGACAGTGGGCGGGAAGGGATATTTTCCCGTACCGATTCACCTTCATTGTCTGACTATCTAGATCGTGCCCGACACGATCCGGTCGAACTGCTCAGAATCATTGAGGCTGTTTTCGCGAACGGACGAAGTGAAGCAAAGGCGCGTCGAGCGCTGGATGATGTGCGCATTGATCGATCGAGGATGGTGGACATCCTCCGACGCCTCAATGAACTAGACGCAAGACGTTATCCGGTCGATGAAAATTCACTACAGCGCCTGCTGAACCTGCGCGAAGAAGATCAAGAAAACTCGCCCTAGGTGCCTATTGAAAGGTTGATGGCTACGCGCTTTAGAACTAAGGGGACACAATGGTTTCGACTGCACGGATCCGCAAGCTGACTATTCAGCGTTTCAGGGGGATTCAGTCCATGACGTGGCGACCGGCGGAAGGTATGAATATCATTCTCGGCGGAGGCGATGTTGGAAAGACTACCGTCTTGGAAGCGATTGCTTTGCTGCTCGCGCCATCGAATACTGTGGTCGTCTCGGAGGCAGATTACTGGGCGCGAGACAGCACGAAGGAATTCCTGGTCGAAGCTGTCATGACCCTACCCGATGCCACCGGGATCGGGTCGCAAAACACGTTCGCGTGGCCGTGGGCATGGAACGGCGAGGAGGCCATCGCTCCGTCTGCCGACGGGGATGCCGATCCGACAGGTAATGGCGAGCCAGTGTATCGAGTGCGGGTGAGGGGAACCGTGGATTTGGAACTCGCGTGGGAAGTCGCGCAGCCCAACGACGAGTTCGATCATTTTTCCACAGCGGTTCGCCGCCGTATTGGCCTAGTGCGAATGAGTGCGGATGAGCGCAATGATCGGGACTTGCGTCTGGTCTACGGTTCGGCTCTTGACCGTTTGCTCGCTGATAGTGCCTTACGCGCCAGAATCGGAAAACAGGTGTCGGACCTTGACCTTGACAAAGCACTGAATGAGAAAGGCAGGGAAGCAATGGAGGCGCTAGACACGCGTATGGCCGATGCAGCGCTTCCCAGTGAATTGACGCTTGGCCTCACGACCAGCCAAGGGCTGTCCATCGGCGCATTAATTGGGCTGCTAGCGACCAAGAATGGCGTTGCTCTACCCCTGAGCAGTTGGGGGGCCGGTACTCGTCGGATGGCTGCGCTCGAGATTGCTTCGTCGACGGACAAGGAGGCGAGTGTCACTCTCATCGACGAGATCGAACGCGGATTGGAACCCTACCGCCTGCGCAAGCTGATCAATATTTTGGCCGAACAGCAAGGTCAGATATTTCTTACCACGCATAGTCCTGTCGCGATCTCCTGCGCAAAGGATGGACACCTCTGGTATCTCGACAGCTACGGAGCGATCGGCTCACTGCCTAGGGACAAAATTGGTCCACAGCAGAAGCGCGATCCCGAGACCTTTCTGTCTCGCGTTGCAGTTATCGCAGAGGGTCCCACCGAGGTGGGTTTCTTGCAGTTTCTGCTGGAGCAGGCTTTCGGGGGCAATCCGCTCGACTACGGCGTTCGCGTATGCGATGGCCAAGGAAACGAGGCTGCCCTCGATCTGTTGGAAACACTCGTCTCGTCTGGGTTACTGTTCGCCGGCTTGGTCGACGATGAGGGTACTGCGCCGCAACGCTGGAAAACTCTCAAGGAGAAGCTGGGGCCACGCCTCTATCAATGGTCAGAGGGATGCACGGAAGATCATGTGCTCGGGGCTGTCCCTGAGGCCAAGCTTCTTGAGCTGCTCAGGGACCGCGATGGCGAACTGGATGGCTATCGCCTTCGGACATTGGCTGATCGGCTTGGTCTCCAGGAGAAGACGCCAGAGGCGATTGGTGCAGCATTGGTTGCTGCGGGAACGAGCTGGCGAACCCTGATTATTTCGGCTGCTACAGGCAGCAAGGAGGGCGCGCCTGCCGGGCAGGAGAAGGCCTGGAAGAAGCATTCCCAGCAGTGGTTCAAGTCCACCGGCGGCGGACGCGAGCTTGCCGAGAGGATGGTCGCGCTGGGGGCATGGGGCGAGGTGGAGAAGAAGTTGCGTCCCCTCATCAATTCAGTGCTGATCGCGGCGGGGCAGCCCGCTTTGGAAAACGTCGACCTATGAGCGACGAGGCCGTCGCCGGACTCCTTCGATCACGCGAACCGTTGGTGATCATTGAAGCCGCTGCGGGTTGCGGCAAGACGTATCAGGGTGCATCCTATGCGCAGTACGTTGTACCACGCCTTGGCGATGGTCGCCTGCTGATCCTGACGCACACCCATGCCGCGTGCGCGGTTTTTGCGAACCGCACCAAGGCCGCAGGCTCACGCGTGGAGATCAGGACCATCGACGCCTTGATCGCGCAGATTGCCTTGGCCTATCACAGGTCATTAAACCTGCCTCGGGATCTGACGTCGTGGGCCTGGCAAAATGACGGTGGGGGATTCGAGATCATGGCGGCCAAGGTCGCCGGATTTCTTCGCGCTCAGCCCATGGTGGCACGTGCGCTTGCATGTCGCTATCCGGCCATCATCTGTGATGAGCACCAGGATTCCAGTGTCGATCAGCACGGTGTTGTGATGTCCCTGCTGTCCGCGGGCTCGATGGTCCGGATTTTTGGCGATCCCATGCAGCGAATCTATGGTGCCAAAAGCGACAGGGCCGCGCGTGAAGATCGTGCACGCTGGGAGGCGTTAAAAGCGTCGGGCGCCAGCGAGAGACTGATCACTCCGCATCGCTGGGAGGACGGTTGTCCCCGGTTGGGCGCATGGATTGTCAAGGCTCGGGAGCGTCTGGAGCAGGGGACGCCAATTGACCTAGCGGACAATTTGCCTCCATCTGTGAGGGTGCTGGAGGGAAACAATACTTCTCGGACTCGCACTGGATACCAACTGTCTAGGGAGCACAGGGCTCCGATAGACAAGGTGCTCCGCAGCAACCCACAGATGATGATTCTGGCTTCACAGAATGACTTGGTAACTGCGCTACGGGCTTTCTGGGGGCGAGCGATACCGATCTGGGAAGGTCACACACGCGAAGCGCTGGGCTCGTTGGTGCAAGCGCTACGTGACGGGCAAGGGAACGCGGAAGCGCTGGCACTGGGGGTAATCACTTTTATGGGCAGCGTCGCCGTCGGATTCAGTCCGTCGAGCCATGGCGACAGACTGATCCAGGAGATTCGTGCAGGTGCTGTCCGTCCCACCACGGGAAAACCGGCCCATATACAGGCGATCGCACGCTGCCTTTTGAATGAGCCGACGCACACTGGGGTCTCGAAAGCGCTGTCGAAAATAAGCGAGTTGGTGAAAGATGCCGCCTTGGGGTTCGACACGGTGAAAATCGACCGCGGTTCTGAACTCCGGGACGCCATGCGTATCGGTCAGTTCGCCGGACCTGACGAAGGTTTTGCTGAAGTATCGCGCATGCGATCGTACTCTCATCCATCTCCGCCCAAAAAGGTGCTCAGCAGCATTCACAAGGCGAAGGGACTTGAGTGCGACCATGCGATGCTGATGGCCTGTGACAAGGCGCAGTTTACCTCGACTCTGTATGCGAAGTCCAAGCTGTATGTAGCGCTGAGCAGAGCCAAGAAGAGCCTGACGCTGGTGGTCTCCACATCTAGCCCCAGTCCTCTTTTCAAACTCCCTTGAGAGCGTGATCACATGGGCAACTTGTTCAGCGACCGTGAACGCAGCCCCGTGAGTTCGCATTGAACAGATGACGAGTCCTGCACCGCAGCCTATATTTAGATGAAATGCCGACAACGATGCAATGGGCGGTGTACCCACCGGCCAGCAAAGAATGATCGGCCCACATGGTTAACAATTGCGCAGTTGATCAGACGGTATCGCTGACGGTACGAAATTGACTACCTCCCAGAGAGCGAATGTCCAAGCGGGTGGTTTACTCTTGTTGACAATCGAGTGGGAGTGAATTTAGGTCCTTCGAGGACTATCGCCAGCTATCGATAAATCGTCTGCTGGACTTCAATCCAGCGGCACCTCTTCGGGCGTTTGCAAGCCGCTGGCGAAATCAGATCAACTACATATCGGGTGACGCAAAAGACCGGCTGGGCTTGCGGGCTCTGCGGGTGCGTCCTGATGGATTCGTCGCGTGGGCGAGCGAAGCCGGTGCTGGAGAAGATGAAGCTGTACAGCCCTTAACGCGCTGGTTCGGCGCACCGCACGATGCAGATGATTGAAGGCCGCACTGGAACGGCCGTTCCTGCGCGCGGGCCGAGCCAATACGGTGGACGGCCCGACGTGAGCATGTAGGCTCCGCCTGCAGGACGGTCGGGACCCATCCAGGGCGGCGCGGTGCAGCCAGGCGCCGGTCCGGGAAATGTGGATGGCGGCGCGACACCGGCGCCGCATCACGTCACATCACATCACGGCCGCCCGAGCTTCTCCGCTTCCAGCCCGCGTCCGGCGAGCGGCTGGCTCGACGCGGCTTCGCGCGTGACCACTTCAAGCGAGCGGCGCGTCGCTTTCACGGTGAACGGCAGCAGCAATGCGGTCAGCAGGCCGGACACGGCCATGAACAGGAATACGGTCGTGAAGCCGGAACCGATGCCGCCCCACGCATAGACGCTCAGCGCGAGGATCGGGCCGACCGCGCCGCCGAGGTGTCCCGCGCCGTCGGTCAGCGACACGCCCGTGGCGCGCGCCCGGGTCGGGAAACTCTCGGCCGTCAACGCATACATCAGCGGCAGGAAGAAGCCGAGCGAGCCGGCCAGCAGGAATACCGATACGTAGATCAGCACAGGCGAACTGGCGACGCCGATCGCGACGAAGCAGGCCGTCCACAGCAGCATCCCGGCGAGAATCGTGTGCTTGCGCTCGAACGTGTCGCCGATCGCGGTCGCAAGCAGCGAGCCGACCGGATAGCCGATCGAGCTTGCGAGCATGAACAGGATGCTGTTCGTCAGCGTGTAGCCCTTCGCCACGAAGAACGTCGGCCCGAGCCCGAGCCACGTATAGGTGCCGATATACCAGACGAACCACATCACGAACAGCAGCGCGAGTCGGCCCGAGAACGGCGGCTTGAACAGCGCAAAAGTCGGAAAACCCTTCGCTTCGACTTCCGGCGCCGCGTCGGCGAGCGGCGGCAGCGGGCGGCCGGTGCGGCGCATGCAGGTGGCCTCGGCTTTCGCGACGATCGCCTCGGCATCCGCGATGCGATGCTTGCTGAGCAGCCAGCGCGGCGATTCGGGCAGCCACGGGAACGCGAACAGCGTAAGGCCGCCGAGTGCGCCGAGCAGGAACATCGCGCGCCAGCCCCACGCGAAGTTCGGCACGAGCCACAGCGCGACGATCGGCACGATGCCCTGGCCGACCATCGCGAACACGTTCGCGAGCCCCGTGTAGCGGCCGCGCACGGGCGCCGGCGCCATTTCGCCGATATAGGCCGAGATCACGGCGATCTCGGCGCCGATCCCCATGCCCGTGACGAAGCGGCCGACCACCATCGACGTGAGGCCGTCCGAGAACGTGGTGGCGATGCAGCCGACCGTGAACAGTACCGTCGCCATCGCGATGCCGGAGCGCCGGCCCGCCGCGTCGGCGAAATTGCTGTTGAGCCACGAGCCGATCACGTAGCCGACGAGGCTCGCGGTGATCGGCAGCGCCTGCTGCTGCGCTGTCATATGCAGCACTTTGCTGAAGACGGGCAGGCCGAACGCGACGTTGGTGATGTCGAAGAACGCGATCAGATAGCCGATGCCGACGACCCAGATCACCGACATCGAATGCGGCCATGACGGCAGCCGGTCGAGCCGCGCGACCAGATCGCGCGCGGACTGTTGCGTATGGACTGCGGGTTGCATGTTGTGGGTCCCCTTTCTTTTGAAATCGCGCAGCCGGCGGCGTCGAGCCCCGGTGCGCGTGTCGTCATGCGAATGTCGCGTCGGCCTGCATCGCCAGTTGCCCTTCCATGCTCTTCGACCAGATCGACGCGCCGTGTGCGCCTTCGGGCGTCCCGCACAGGAAGAACGGCGCGGTGTGGAAGGTCGGGCTCACCGCGCGGTACGTGAAGCGCTTCACGGTGCGCTGCGCCGCATGGCGGCGCACGAGATCGGCCAGCAGCACCGCGATCAGCGGACCGTGCACGATCAGCCCCGGATATCCCTCGACCTGCGTGACGTACGGGTGGTCGTAGTGAATCCGGTGTCCGTTCAGCGTGAGCGCCGAGAACTTGAACAGCACGACTTCGTCCGGCGTGAACTTGCGGTCCCACAGGTGGCTGGCCGGCGCCGGCTGTCCGGGTACGGACGTCGGCGCGTCCGGCGGCGGCACTTCGCGATAGACGATGTCCTGTTCCTCGACGAGCGCGGTGCCGCGCGGCGTCGTCAACTCGTTGCGCACGGTGACGAACACGAGATCGCCGGTGCGTCCGTGCTTGTGATCGACGCGCAGGATCTGCGCATGGCGCGTGACGGTGTCGCCGATGCGCAGTTGCCCCGGATAGTCGATGCGTCCGCCCGCGATCATGCGCCTCGGCAGCGGCACCGGCGGCAGAAACCCGCCGCGCATCGGATGTCCGTCGGGGCCGACGAGCGAACTGCGCACGATCGGCAGGAAATACAGCCAGTGCCAGAGCGGCGGCACCGCGTCACCCGGCGACGACGGCGGGTCGTCGCGGTCGAGCAGCGCGTTGAGCGCGTCGATCGGCACCGGGGTGATGGTGTCGATCCGCTTTTCGCTGCGTCCGACCCATTGCTTCAGATAGTCGATGTCCACGTATCGTATTCCGGATGAAAGACGCGCTGAGCGTGCGGTACCGATCGTGCCGACGCAATTCGAAAGTGGCAAAGCCCGGCTTAGCCCTCGGTTAAGAGGCCGCAAACATGGGCCTTTACGGGCAGGCGACCGACAGCGGATCAGGGTAAGCGAGCATTGGTTAAGGGCATGCAAAGTGTCCCTTATGAACTTCCGAATTCCCCGCGGTACGCCATTGCGCGCATGCTGACGACCTGCCGGCGCACATCGTGCGGCCGGACGATTTCAACACGACAGTCTTGGTCGAGCAGAGAGGACGCCTTATGGCATTGGGAGACGAAGGTTTCAGCGACATCCGCGAAGCAGTGAGCGATTTGTGCGCGCAGTTTCCGCCCGAATATTTCCGCAAGATCGACGAAGCGCGCGGTTATCCCGAAGCGTTCGTCGACGCGCTGACGCAAGCCGGCTGGCTGGCCGCGCTGATTCCTCAGGAGTACGGCGGTTCCGGCCTCGGGCTGACCGAGGCGTCGGTGATCATGGAAGAGATCAACCGCTCCGGCGGCAATTCGGGTGCGTGCCACGGCCAGATGTACAACATGGGCACGCTGGTGCGCCACGGCTCCGAAGCGCAGAAGCGCCATTACCTGCCGAAGATCGCGAGCGGCGAACTGCGTCTGCAGTCGATGGGCGTGACCGAGCCGACCACCGGCACCGACACCACGAAGATCAAGACCACGGCGGTGAAGAAAGGGGACCGCTACGTGATCAACGGCCAGAAGGTCTGGATCTCGCGGATTCAGCATTCGGATTTCATGATCCTGCTCGCGCGCACGACGCCGCTGGCGGACGTCGCACGCAAGGCGGACGGCATGTCGATCTTCATGGTGGACCTGCGCGAAGCGATCGGCCACGGCCTGGAAGTGAGGCCCATTGCGAACATGGTCAATCACGAGACCAACGAACTGTTCTTCGATAACCTCGAAATTCCGGCCGACAATCTGATCGGCGAAGAGGGCAAGGGCTTTCGCTACATTCTCGACGGCCTGAATGCGGAGCGCACGCTGATCGCCGCCGAGTGCCTCGGCGACGCGTACTGGTTCATCGAGAAGGTGACGAAATACGCGAGCGAGCGCATCGTGTTCGGCCGCCCGATCGGACAGAACCAGGGCGTGCAGTTTCCGATCGCGCGCGCATATGTGAACACCGAGGCCGCGAGCCTGATGCGCTTCAAGGCCAGCGCCCGCTTCGATGCGCACGAGCCGTGCGGCGAGCAGGCCAACATGGCGAAGCTGCTGGCGGCGGACGCCTCGTGGGAGGCGGCGAACGCGTGCCTGCAGTTCCACGGCGGGTTCGGCTTCGCTGCCGAATACGACATCGAGCGCAAGTTCCGCGAGACGCGCCTGTATCAGGTCGCGCCGATCTCGACGAATCTGATCCTGTCGTATGTGGCCGAGCACGTGCTCGGGCTGCCGCGTTCGTTCTGAGGAGGGCAGGCCATGCGACCGCTCGACGGTGTGACCGTCCTCTCGCTCGAACACGCGATCGCCGCGCCGTTCTGCACGCGTCAGCTTGCCGATCTCGGCGCGCGCGTGATCAAGGTCGAGCGGCCCGGCGTCGGCGATTTCGCGCGCGGCTATGACGAACGCGTGCGCGGACTGTCGTCCCATTTCGTCTGGACCAATCGCTCGAAGGAAAGCGTCGCGCTCGATCTCAAGCATCCGCTTGCGGCCGAAGCGCTGCGGCGTCTCGTGGCGAAGGCCGACGTGCTCGTGCAGAACCTCGCGCCCGGCGCGGCTGACCGGCTCGGGCTCGGCTTCGAGATGCTCCATCGCGATTATCCCCGGCTGATCGTCTGCGACATCTCCGGCTACGGCAGCGGCGGGCCTTATCGCGACCGCAAGGCTTACGATCTGCTGATCCAGAGCGAGTCCGGTTTCCTGACGGTGACCGGCACGCCGGACGCGCCGTCGAAGGCCGGCTGCTCGATCGCCGACATCGCGGCCGGCACGGTCGCGCACAGCCAGATCCTCGCCGCGCTGCTGCAGCGCGCGCAGACCGGCGAGGGCTCGCGCATCGACGTGTCGATGCTCGAAAGCATGGTCGAGTGGATGGGCTATCCGATGTACTACGCGTTCGACGGCCAGCCGCCGCCGCCGCGTGCAGGCGCTTCGCACGCGACGATCTATCCGTACGGCCCGTTCCCGGCCGGCGACGGACGCCAGGTGATGCTCGGCCTGCAGAACGAGCGCGAATGGCGGACATTTTGCGACGTCGTGCTGCAGGAACCCGATCTCGCGACCGATCCGCGCTTCGACGCGAACTTCAAGCGTTCGTCCGCGCGCGACGCGCTTGCGGCGATCATCGCCGAGTGCTTCTCGCACTTGAGCGCCGCGCAGGTGATCGAACGGCTCGACGCCGCGCAGATCGCGAACGCGCACGTCAACACCATGGCCGACGTCTACGCGCATCCGCAACTGCACGCGCGCGGCCGCTGGGTCGAGGTCGATTCGCCGAAGGGTCCGCTGCCCGCGCTGCGTCCGCCCGGTTCGTCGAATGCGTTCGAGCCGCGCATGGACGGCGTGCCGGCGCTCGGTCAGCACACGGACGCGGTGCTCGCCGAACTCGGTTTTTCCGCCGCGGAAATCACGGCGCTTTCCAATACGACTAATACGGAGACTCGGGCATGAGCTCGCATCCCGGCAAGGAACTGGCCGCGTTCGCCGCGGCGTTGCAATTTTCCGATCTGCCCCACGCGGTGGTGGCGCGCGTCGAAGATCTGTTTGTCGACTGGGCCGGCTCCGCGCTGGCCGGCAAGGGCGCGCGACCCGTCGAGACGATCGAGGCGTTCGCGCGGCAGATGGGCGGCGCGGGCGGCGACGCCGAAGTGCTGATCTCGCGGCGGCGCACGACGCCGTATTTCGCGGCGCTCGTCAACGCGGCGGCGTCGCATTACGCGGAGCAGGACGATCTGCACAACAGTTCGGTGCTGCATCCGGCGACGGTGGTGTTTCCGGTCGCGCTCGCGATCGCGCAGCAGCAGAAGCTGTCGGGGCGCGCGTTGCTCGCCGGCGCGGCGGCCGGTTACGAGGTCGGAATTCGCGTCGGCGAATTTCTCGGGCGCTCGCATTACCGTGTCTTCCATACGACGGGCACGGCCGGTACGCTCGCCGCCGCCGCGACCGCGGGCCGGATGCTGAATCTCACGGCTGAGCAGATGCTGCACGCGTTCGGCTCGGCCGGCACGCAGGCCGCGGGGCTGTGGGAATTCCTGCGCGACGGCGCGGATTCGAAGCAGTTGCACACCGCGAAAGCGGCGGCGAACGGGTTGCTGGCGGCGTATCTGGCGAAGGACGGTTTCACCGGCGCGTCGCGGATTTTCGACGGCGTGCAGGGCATGGCCGCGGGGATGTCGACCGACGCGGACCCGGCGCGGCTCGTCGACCGGCTCGGCACGCGCTGGGCGCTCGCGGAAACGTCGTTCAAATATCACGCGTCGTGCCGCCATACGCATCCGGCTGCCGATGCGCTGCTCGCGGCGATGACCGGGCACGGACTGACCGCCGGGGATATCGCGCAGGTGACCGCGCATGTGCATCAGGGCGCGCTCGACGTGCTGGGTCCGGTCGTCGATCCGAAGACCGTGCATCAGGCGAAGTTCTCGATGGGCACGGTGCTCGGACTGATCGCGCTGCATCGGAACGCAGGGCTGACCGAATTCGCCGGGCAGTTCAGCGAAGCGCGCGTGCGTGCGTTCTGCGACAAGGTGCAGATGGTGCTCGACCCCGAAGTCGACGGCGCGTATCCGGCGCGCTGGATTGGCAAGGTCACGGTGACGACGACGGACGGGCGTACGCTCCACGCGCGCGTGGACGAGCCGAAGGGCGATCCTGGCAACACGCTCGTTCGCGACGAACTGCGTGCGAAGGCGCTGCGTCTCGCGGCATTCGGCGAGGCTGCATCGGAAACGGAGATGCGGCGTCTGTTCGAGCGCGTGTTCGCGATGCCGGAGATCGGGCAAGTCGGTCCGCTGCTCGGCTGAAGGCGCGGCCGCGATGAACGAAGCCCGGTCGGGACGCACGCGAGCGCGGCGCGCACGCCGGCCCTCAGCGGGCCTCGTTCGTCAGCTGCGTGATCAGCTCGCGCGCGAAACCCGGCAGCGCTTCGAGGCTGCGCGTGCAGATTTTCAGGTTGCGCACCGACCATTCGTCGTTCAGCGCGAGGATGCGGATCTGCATCTGCTTCTCATAGCGGCGCGCGGGCAGCTCGGGCAGCATGCCGATGCCGACGCCCATTTCGACCATCCGGCACATCGCCTCGAAGTTGCCGACGTGGATGCGCAGCCGCAGCGGCCGGTTCAGCACGCGTGCGGCCTGCACCGAGAAACCGTGGATCGCGCTTTCCTCGGGCAGGCCGACGAAGTCGTAATCGAGCGTGTCGCGGTAGTCGACGGTGCTGTGCGGCGCAAGCGGGTGCGCGGCGCCGACCGCGATCACGAGGCGGTCCTGCCGGTACGGCAGCACTTCGAGCCGTTCGGTCAGCACGTTGCCGGCGACGATGCCGATGTCGGTCATGCCTTCGCTGACGGCCTTCACGATGTCGCCGCTCAGCCGCTCGCGCAGCTCGATGTCGACGTCGGGATGCGTCGCGAGAAAGCGGCTCAGCGCGGAGGGCAGCATTTCGGTGATGGCCGTGGTGTTGGCGGCGATGCGCAGATGGCCTTTGACGCCGTCCGTGTAGGCTTGCAGGTCGCCTTTGAGGCGTTCGATCTGCTGCAGCACGACGCGCGCGTGATGCAGCAGCGTGTCGCCCGGCGGGGTCAGCGTGACGCCCGTGCTTGCGCGATAGAGCAGTTTTGTGCCGATGCCGTCTTCGATGTTCTTGATACGCAGGCTGGCGGCCGGCAATGAAATGCCGGACCGTTCGGCCCCTCGCGTCAGGCTGCTGCTCTCCGCAATGTTGACGAACAGTCGCATGTCGGCCAGGTCGAGATGCAGTGACATCGTGTCTCCAGGTTATGCCGGGACTTTAGGCCATCCGGGGAATCCGCGGAAATACGCATTTCGCTTGGTGGTCATAGGACTATCCTATGACTTTCCGATGCTTCGCTGCAGCATGCGCCATGGATGTTCGCCAACTCAGGTATTTCGTCAACATCGTCGACTACGGCAGCCTGGGCAAGGCGGCGGAGAAGCTGAACGTCGCGCAGCCGTCGCTGAGTCAGCAGATTGTGCGCATCGAGGACGAGCTCGGCATGACGCTGCTGCTGCGCAGCCGCCAGGGCGTGCAGCCGACGGCGGCGGGGCGTGCGCTGTACCGCCATGCGCGGATCGTGCTGCGCCAGATGGAGCAGTTGAGGGAGGAAGTGCGCGACGGCGCCGATGCGGAGACCGGTTCGGTCGCGGTTGGCCTTCCGACGACGATGGCGAGCGTGTTCGCGATGTCGTTGTTCGAGCGCGTGCAGCAGCGTCATCCGGGCATCCGGCTGCAGTACTTCGAGAGCATGAGCGGGTACATCAACGAACTGCTCGCGAACGGGCGGCTCGACCTGGCGATCCTGTTTCGCGATTCGGATACGCCCGGCGTCAGCACGCTGCCGCTGTTCGACGAACAGCTTTACGTGTTCGGCGAGCCGGGCGGTAACGTGGCGCCGCGTTCGCGCACCTGCGCGTTGCGGGACCTCGACGGCGTGCGGCTCGTGGCGCCGAGCGTGCATAACGGACTGCGCATGCTGATCGAGCGGGCTTTCGTGCGCGAGCAGATCGAACCGAACATCGTGGCCGACATCGACTCGCTGCCGACGCTGATCGCGATCGCGCAGTCGGGCGCGGCCTGCACGATCCTGCCGACGTCGGCGCTGATGCGCTACGACATGGCGCGCCGCCCGAAAATCCGTCGGCTCGTCGATCCGCCGATCGTGCGGCCGGCCAGTCTGTGCTGGCCGAACACCGTGTCGTTCAGTTCGGCGACGCTCGCGGTGCGGCGCGTGCTGATCGAGCTGATCGACGAAGCGATGCACAGCGGCCGCTGGCACGGCGTGACGCTGCGCGAGGGCTTGCTCGAAACGGTGCGATGACATAGGCCGTGCCTATGGTCGGCAAAGCGAACTGGTATTGGCGCGGAGACGACCCGCTGGTCTTAAATGCCGGACTGGACGAACGAGACACGCGCCATCCGGCGCGGCACGGAGAAAACACAATGAAGGTATTGGTCGGTGTAAAACGCGTAGTGGACTACAACGTGAAGGTCCGCGTGAAGTCGGACGGGAGCGGGGTGGACATCGCGAACGTAAAGATGTCGATGAACCCGTTCGACGAGATCGCGGTGGAGGAGGCGGTGCGCCTGAAGGAAGCCGGGGTGGCGACGGAGGTGATCGTGGTGTCGGCGGGCGTCGCGCAAAGCCAGGAGACGCTGCGCACGGCGCTGGCGATCGGCGCGGACCGCGCGATCCTGATCGAGACCGACGCGGAACTTCAGCCGCTGGCGGTGGCGAAGCTGCTGAAGGCGGTGATGGACCGTGAGCAGCCGCAGCTGGTGATCCTGGGCAAGCAGGCGATCGACGACGACGCGAACCAGACCGGGCAGATGCTGGCGGCGTTGGCGGGCCTGCCGCAGGCGACTTACGCATCGAAGGTGACGGTGGAGGGCGACCACGTGACGGTGGCGCGTGAAGTGGACGGCGGCGCGGAGACGCTGAGCCTGACGCTGCCGGCGGTGATCACGACGGACCTGCGGCTGAACGAGCCGCGCTACGTGACGCTGCCGAACATCATGAAGGCGAAGAAGAAGCCGCTGGAGACGCTGAAGCCGGACGCACTGGGCGTAGAGGTGAGCCCGCGGCTGAAGACGCTGAAGGTGATGGAGCCGCCGAAGCGCGCGGCGGGCGTGAAGGTGGCGGACGTGAAGACGCTGGTGGAGAAGCTGAAGACCGAAGCGAAGGTGCTGTGATGACGATCCTGGTGATAGCGGAACACGACCACGCGACGCTGAAGGCGGCGACGCTGAACACAGTGGCGGCGGCAGGGAGGATCGGCAGCGAGGTCCACGTGCTGGTGGCGGGCCACAACGCACAGCAGGCCGCGGAGGCGGCGGCAAAGATTGCGGGCGTCGCGAAGGTGCTGCTGGCGGATGCGCCGCAGCTGGCGGCACAACTGGCCGAAAACGTCGAGGCGACGGTACTGGCGGTCGTACAGGATGCAGCACGGCCATACACGCACGTCCTCGCACCGGCGACGGCAGCAGGGAAGAACGTGGCACCACGGATCGCGGCGAAGCTGGACGTGGCGCAGGTGAGCGACATCACGGCGGTGGTGGATGCCGACACGTTCGAGCGCCCGGTGTACGCGGGCAACGCGATCGCGACGGTGCAGAGCGCGGATGCGGTCAAGGTAATCACGGTGCGCACGACGGCGTTCGACGCGGTGCCGGCGCAAGGCGGCAGCGCGGCCATCGAGCCGATCGACGCCGCGCCGGACACGGGCCTCGCCCAGTTCGCCGGCCGGGAGGTGACGAAGCTGGCGCGTCCGGAGCTGACGGCGGCGAAGGTGATCGTGTCGGGCGGTCGTGGGCTGGGCAGCGGGGAACAGTACACGCAGGTGCTGGAGCCGCTGGCGGACCGGCTGGGCGCGGCGCTGGGGGCATCGCGGGCGGCGGTGGACGCGGGGTACGTGCCGAACGACTACCAGGTGGGGCAGACGGGGAAGATCGTGGCGCCGCAGCTGTACATCGCGGTGGGGATCTCGGGGGCGATCCAGCACCTGGCGGGGATGAAGGACTCGAGGGTGATCGTGGCGATCAACAAGGACGAGGAGGCACCGATCTTCTCGGTGGCGGACTACGGGATCGTCGGCGACTTGTTCACGATCGTGCCGGAGCTGGTGAAGGAATCGCAGTCGTGACCGGAGAACACACGATGTCGAACAGTCGTCACGGCGCGGCGTTGCCGGTTTATCGTTCACTGTTGTTCGTGCCGGGTAACCGGCCGGACCGTTTCGACAAGGCGCTCGCGAGCGGCGCCGACGCGGTCATCGTCGATCTCGAAGATGCGGTCGCGCCTGATGCAAAAGATGCGGCCCGCGCGACGCTCGCGGCGTGGGCCGCGCCTGCGCATCCGGTGCTCGTGCGGATCAACGCGCGCGGCACCGAATGGTTCGAGCAGGACATCCTGCTCGGCAGGTTGCCCGGCATCGCCGGCATCGTGCTGCCGAAGGCCGGGTCCGCGCAGGATGTCACGCGCGTGGTCGCGGCCGCGCGCCGCCGCGTTCCGGTGCTGCCGATCATCGAGTCCGCGCAGGGCATATGGAACGTAGAGGCCGTTGCGCGCGCGCCCGGCACGCGGCGTCTGCTGTTCGGCACGCTCGATTTCATTGTCGACATGGGCATGCCCGACGATGGCGATGCGCTCTCGACGTTTCGCGCGCAGTTGGCGCTCGTGTCGCGCGTGGCCGGGCTCGCGCCGCCGGTGGACGGCGTCATGCCCGACCTCCAGGACAACGACCGCCTCGTGCGCGAGACGCTGCGCGGCAAGTCGTTTGGGTTCGGCGGCAAGCTGTGCATCCATCCGGCCCAGGTGAAGACGGTGAACGACTGCTACCGTCCATCCGATGCGGAGCTGGCGTGGGCGACGCGCGTGCTCGCCGCGGTCGCGGCTGCCGGCGGCAACGCGGTGTCCGTCGACGGCGGCATGGTCGACCGGCCCGTCGTGCTGAAAGCGGAGCGAATTCTCGCGCAACCGGGCGTCGGCACCGCATAGAGCGTGTCAGGCACTTCGGGGCAAACCTGATAACCTGACGGAATGCCGGAACGCAATTGAGTTGCTCCCGATGCCATGTTCAGTTCACCGAGCATCGCATGCTTACCGATCTCGAATTACGGGCGCTCAGGCTGCCGGCAGGATCTACAAGGTGGCCGACCGGCGCTGCCCCGTACGTTGCGCCCACGCTGTCCGGCATGGTCGGCTTCCGCTTTGACTATTGCCTCAACGGTCGGTCGCCTCAACGGTCGGTCGACGACGGTCGACGTAGCCGTTACTTCGCCATCCGTATCAAGTGACCAGCGCGGCGCAAGTTGCCCGACGTTGTCGACTCCGACGGTGCGTTCGCTCGGCCCGCTGCGAGTGCTATGGATGTTCTGGCCTGCTACCGGGCAATCCAAAGCACCTTGTGCGGTGGTAAAAAGTGCGCCGAGCCGGCGTCCGCTCTCGCCTATGCTTCCGTCCGCCGGCTGGCGATCGAGTGCACCAGTGCGGGCGCGCGGCGGATTGCCCATTCGATATGCGCGCGAGCGTCGCGCAGCGCCGGCAGTCGAGTCGCAATCAACTCGTCGACACTCGTGCGGTCCGTTTCCGACGAGCAATTGATCGATGCAATCACTTGTCCCTGGGGATCGTGTACCGGGATCGCGATGGACACGACACCCATTTCGATTTCGTCTTCCTGCGTTGCGAATCCGTCGGTCAGCGCCTTAGCCAAAGCCTGCGCGAGATCGCCCGGCTGAGTCAGTGTTTTTGGCGTGTATTGCGGAAACGGTGCACGCTCCAGCAGAGTCCGTTGTTCCTCGAGCGACTGGCTGGCGAGCAGCATTCGCCCGAGCGACGTGCAGAAGGCGGGTAGCCGGTAGCCGACCGAAGCCCGGCGATTGATCGTGCGTTTGCTCGGTACGTGGGCGAGATAGACCACATCGTGGCCGTCGAGAATGGCGAACGAAACCGAGTCGCGAAACTGGTCGGCTACCTCCTGCAGGTAGGGATTCACCAGATCCTTGAAATTCATCGATCGCAGATAGGCAACGCCGAGCGACAGCACTTTCGGTAACAGCAGGAAACGCTTGCCCTGCATGCCGACGTAACCGAGCGAATGCAACGTCAGGAGCGCGCGGCGCGCCGTTGCGACGTTCATCTGCGCGGCCTGGGCGACCTCGCTCAGCGTCATCTCCGGTTGTTCCTCGGTGAAGGCCTGAATCACCGAGAGTCCGCGCGCCAGTGCGGCGACGAAATCCCGGTGAGTTTCCTCGATGGCGGCCGGCTGATTCTGGGGCATAAAGCGAATGGGAATCGATGGGTGAAAGCGTAAGTATACTTTGTTTTCGCCTTGCGAAAAACATTTCGCCGGATAGAGCCATACCGCAGTATGCCGGTGTTGGCCTAGAACCGGTGGCGAATGCCGAGGCTTACGATTGCCTGGTCCCCGCCGCTCGACGGCGTGGCGGTAAACAAGGTCGCTTTGACGCCTTCGCCGTGGACATGTTCGTAGTTGAGCAGCGCATAAAGGTCGGTGCGTTTCGACAGGAAATAATCGAACGACACCATATATTGACCCCATCTTGCGTCATTCAGCCTTGAATACGCGTAGCCGCCTAGTAACGACATTGTCGGCGTCACCCGGTAGGTGAGGCCGCCTTCCCATGTCGTCAGTACGGCGCTCGCGCCGCCGCTGCGCATGTCGGTCAGCGAATAGACGCCGTGCAGCAGGGCCTTGCCGAACTGGTAGCTGCCTCCCGCGGCCACGGTCGAGATCCGGTCGAGTTCGACCGTGGCCGTCTGTGGCGTTCCGAACAGCGCGGGCACGCCGATGGTCGTGTTCGGCGTGATCGTGGTGTCGTTCACGCTGGTATAGGCGGCAGCGAGGTTCAGATCGCCGCGGCTGTACGAAATGCCGTAACTCTGCGCGCTGCCCTGCGCAAAATGACCGGGCTGGCCGCCGGGCGCGTAGAGGAGGCCGAATTTCAGGCCGTCGAGCGTCGGACTTTGGTATGCGATAACGTTGTTGAGACGCTCCCCGCCGAGCCGATCGTAGTCGCCCAGATGAAACCCATAGGTACCTGCCTGGAACAGGTTGGTCATCGAATACAGGTAGAGCAGGAAGTCGTACTGGCGCCCGAGCGTAATCGCGCCGACGGGCGTCGACAGGCCAACGAATGCCTGGCGCCCGAATTCGAGGCCGCCCTGGCCCAACGCGCCGTTGTTCAGCGCGAAGCCGTTTTCCAACGTGAAAATCGCTTTATAGCCGGCACCGAGGTCTTCCGAACCCTTGATCCCCCAGCGGCGACCTTGCACATTGCCCGAGGTTTGCGTCATGGCGCTGTGGCCACCTTCGTTGCTGACGTAGTTCACGCTTTCGTCTATCAGTCCGTACAGCGTCACCGTGCCTTGAGCGTGCGCGGCGCCGGCACACAGCAGGATGCCCCCGGCCGCCAGGTAGCTGGTGGCCCGCGTGATGATCGTTTTCATGAGTATCTCCAGATTGTTTTTTTTGAAATGAAATCTGTTTTTAAATTGGGCTACTAATTAACTGAAAACCGACGAGTCCGCTTGTCGGCTCGGACTCGTCAGGTTCGCTGCAGCCTAGGCTTGTCGCGAAGTCGACACCATCGCGCGAGGAATGGTCAAAATGAGGCCGAAGCAGACCAGCAGGCAGGCACCTAATACGTAGGTGCCGCTGTTGACGTCGCCAGTGATGTTCTTCGCGACGTTGGTAGTCAGCGCACCGGTGACGCCCGACAGGCTGCCGACCGAATTGATCAGGGCAAGACCGGCTGCCGCCGCGCTTCCCGAAAGCAGCCGGCCGGGGAAAGTCCAGAAAATCGGCATCACGCCGATGATGCCGGACGCGGCAACGGAGATCAGCAGAATCGATACGACTATCTGATGGGTAAACGTGGCGCTCAGAATCAGCGCGATACCTGCCAGCAGCGCCGGCACCGCAGCGTGCAGGCGGCGTTCGCCGGTGCGGTTCGAGTGAATCGAATTCGCGATCATCACAATGCTGGCCGCGACGTACGGAATCGCAGCGACGAGGCCGATGTGAAATGCGTTGGTCATGCCCGCGGCGCGGATGATCGACGGCAGCCAGAACGAGAGGCCATAGAAGCCGGTGAGCATCGTCAGCAGGATGGCGCACAGAGTCCAGACCCCGCGGCTCTTGAGCGCTGCGCGGTAGTCATGTGTCTTGTTGACGTTTTCGCTCGATACGTTACGTTTGAGCAGTGCTTTTTCGTCTGCGGACAGCCAGCGCGCGTGGTCGATCGATTCCGTGAGCGTGAGCAGAACCAGCACGCCGAGCAGGATCGCAGGCAACCCCTCGACAATCAGCATCCACTGCCAGCCGCGGAAACCGAGCACTTCATGCATGTTCTGCATGACCCAGCCCGATACGGGGCCGCCGATGCACAGGCTCAACGGCAGCGCAACCATGAAGCCGGCCATCACGCGATTCTGCCGGTAAGACGGAAACCAGCTATTCAGGTACAGCACGACGCCCGGGAAGAAGCCGGCTTCGCACACGCCGAGCAGAAAGCGCAGGATGTAAAACATCGTCGCGGAGCCGGTATGGAAGAACTGGCCGAGGGGCTCCACGTACATGAGAAGGATCGAGACCAGGCCCCATGTCACCATGATCCGCGCGATCCAGCGGCGCGCTCCGACACGATGCAGGACCATGTTGCTGGGCATCTCGAACAATACGTAGCCCCAGAACAGCATGCTCGCGCCGATCGCATAGACATTGTCGGTCAGGTGCAGATCGCCGAGCATCTGCAGTTTCGCGAAGCCGATGTTCACGCGGTCGAGATACGAAACCATGTAACAGAAGAAGAACAACGGCACGCTGCGCCAGAATACCTTGTCATAGGCCGCTTTTTCGATATCGTGCGGAACGTCGCTCACGTCCGCTTCCTGCATGCTTAACGCCATCACCGTCTCCAGGTTGTTGTGTGGCTGCGGCGCGTCGGGTGAGCGCGCCGCTTCCCCGCAGCGGCCATCACGCCGCCCCTACGCCGCGTTATTTGCGGAGCGCGCCGAGGATTTCTTCGTTGTGTTCGCCGAGGGTCGGCGGCGGGACGATATCGAGCGACCGTTCGCCGTTGTAGCTGATCGGACTGCGAACCGTCTTGTATTCGCCCATCGTCGGGTGTCGTGCGGAGACGAGCAGTTCGAGATGTTTCGCCTGCGGGTCTTCGAGCGCTTCGCTCGCGTCGTACATCGGCGCATGCGGTACATCGTGGGCGAGCAGCATGCTGCACCATTCGTCGCGATCGCGTTCCGCGAACGCGTTGGCCAGCACGCCTATCATCGCGTCCTGATTGTCGATGCGGCCTTCCCGCGTGGAAAAGCGCGGGTCGTCGAGCAGGCCGGGAATGCCGATCACCGTGGCGAGACCCTGCCAGAACTTCTCCGGCGACGACATGTGCAGCGCGAGCCATTTCCCATCCCGGCACTTCATGACGTAAGACTGCGACACCATCGGGCGGCTGTACGGGCCCATGAGTTCGTTTGCCGAGTAGTAGTGCGTGAACGCATCCATGTTGAAATGCGTCATTGCCTCCAGCATCGAGACTTCGACGCTCATGCCTTTGCCGGTGCGCTCGCGCTCGTGCAGCGCGCCGAGGATACCGTAGGCGGCATAGAAGCCCGTAATCGAATCGGCGATTGCGGGGCCGACGACGCGCGGGTTCTCCGGGTTGACCAATAATCCCAGAAAGCCGCTCGCAGCCTGGGCAACGGTGTCGTAGGCCGGTCGCCCCGACGACGGGCCGGATTGACCAAAGCCGCTGATCGAGCAGTAGATGAGGCGGGGATTGATTGCCCGCAGACGTGCTTCGTCCGCGTTGAGCCGGGCCGCTGCCCCTGGCCTGAAGTTTTGTATGTAGACGTCGGCCGTGCGGATCAGCGCGTCGAACGTCGCGAGATCGTCGGGATCTTTCGTATTGAGCGTCACGCTGCGCTTGTTGCGGTTGTAGGTCTGATAGTGCGGACTGTACAGACCGCCGCGAAACGCGCGGAAGGGGTCGCCGGTGCCGGGTTGCTCGACCTTTACAACGTCGGCGCCGAGGTCGCCGAGCAGCATCCCTGTCGCCGGCCCTGTAATGAACGTGCCCTGTTCTACGACTCGAATATCCTGCAATGCCTTGATCACTCAATTTGCTCCGTGCGGCGCGAGCCGCGTTTAGGCCGCCGCGGGGATCGCCGATGCCCCGCCTGGTGGTGTCATAGGGAAGGCCGTGCCGTGAACGGACACTGCCGCGCGGTTTATGTCATCCGACGTATTCGATGGCCGATTCGCCAGCGTGCGCGAGCGCAAATCCGATCGGATCGATGCTTTCTTCGAGCAGATGTCCGATCAGGCTGACCGCACGCGCGACGATCGGCACGCCCTTTAGCGCCTGCAGTGGAAACCCGACGTCGAGCAGCACCGCGGGGATCGCCCCCGACACGTTGACTGGTAGCGCGCGGCCATAGACCTTTGGCACGACCGCCGCGATGGCGCGCAGTATCTGCACGTTGACGCCGGCCGTTCCGTGTTCGTCCGCGAGCGCCAGCAAGCGGGTGGCGCGAGGATCTTCATGCTGATGGAGCGGATGGCCGAAACCTGGCAGCGGCGCGCGGCGCGCACGCAGCGCGGCAACCTCGCGCTCGACGATTTCCTCGAGTGTGCCGTCGGCGCCGACTTTCGATCGCACTGCATCGAACAGCCTGCCCGCTTCTTCGGAACTGCCGAGCACCACCGACCCGCAGCCCAGCAGACCAGCCGAAACCGCTCCTTGCCACGCTTCGGGAGCGGCGGCGAGAGTCATGCGCGCGGCCTGCACCGAGGGCACGAGGCCGTGCTCCGCGATGGCGACGAGCGCTGCGTCGAGAAAGAGACGCTGAAGCTCGGTCGGGCGTGAGCCGGTGACGAGAAGCGCGAACAGTTCGGTCAGGCTGACGCGGCCGATCAGGTCACGACAGAGGTCCAGGTTTCGGACGGTGATGCTGTCCGGCGTAGCCGTCGAAATGGCGGTGCGCAGCCGGCTGGCTTTTCCGATTTGCATGTTGAATTTGATGACAGTCGAAGAGCGAAAGAAGTGGAGCCGCCGGAACACGCTTCCGGTCAATATTCGCACAAGGAATAATTATGCGGTAGGCGAAATATAGGGGCGGCAGGCGAAAATCGCCATGAGGGTTTCTACTAACGAAACTTTTTTCGTGTAGCGAAAAGAGTGGCGAGTTCCACGGTGTCAAGGGTGGCCACGGGCAGGCCATCACGACGGTCGGAGCGTCGAATCCGGCACTGGTCGCGGCCGCCGCACTCATGGGCGCGCTCTTCGGCGTCGTATCCGGACGACTCGGCAACGTGCCCGCATTCAAACGCGAAGTCGGGCCCGGCTAGTCGCGCCGCTGCAGGCGATGTGCGCTGGCGGCAAGTTCCGGATTCGTCCGCTCAGGTTCGTTTCACCCGTTTTCGCCAGATGCGCGTGCTGTCTTCGACGATTTCGGCACGCCGCCCGCCAGTCGCGATTTCGCGACGAAACAGGGCTATCTTGCTGATATAACAGCGCCGCCCGGCGAGAAAATGGAGACATCGGGATGCACATCAGGAGGATTCCGACCACGGTGCCCACGGTCGTCCATGCCATTGGACTACTCGCTGGCGAGCACGACTGATCTTTCCCGTCTCGTCTGAAACTCCGATTCGTTGTATCGACAAACAGGACAAACCATGATTCGTTCGATTACCCATCCGCTATGTGGCGTTACGTGCGCGTTGCTGGCCTTTTCCTCTGCCGCCACCCACGCGGCTTCCGATGCAGGCAGTGTGGCCGCGCCGGCCGGCACGCAACCCGTTATCACGCTTGCGGCAACCGGTGTCCAGGTCTACTCGTGCGAGTTCGATGCATCGCATCGCCTGGCCTGGACGTTCAAACGGCCCGACGCAACGCTTTACGATGCGAGCGGCCAGGCCGTCGTTCATCACGACGCGGGTCCATCGTGGCAAGCTGGCGACCACAGCAGAATTGTCGGAAAAGCCGTTGCTCAGGCAGCGAGTCAAACGCCGGGCAGCATTCCCCAACTGCTGCTGAAGACGAAGAGTACGGGAGCGGATGGCATGCTGTCGGGCGTCCACTATGTTCAGCGACTGGATACCGTGGGCGGCATCGCCCCGACCAGCCGCTGCGTGACGAACCACCAAATCGGGGAGTCGCCGTACTTCGCCCACTATACGTTTCTCAAATAGCTGAACTCGACGGCGTTCGCACGCTGTCGGATTGCTGGCGCCGTGACTGCGCGCTTACGCTGCATCCACGTCTCGACCGGGTTGGCCCGGAAACTGACGCCTAACTGGATTGGCGGCGGACGCGACGCGATGCTCGACGACGGCCTGGGTTTCTCGCTGGTGCGGTGAAAGCCGGTGATCGAACGGCGGCTGGACCAACGGCTTGCCGCGACGGTGCGCGCCGAACCACGCGATCGGCAGATTGAGCATCCTGTCATGGGGTCGGCTGACCGACGCCGTCCCACGCAATCCAGACAGCACTACGTTGCGCCTTGTTATTTCGCCTTCCTGACATCGTTGCCAGGTCGACTTGTCGGGATGGCGCTCGTAATGAGGTGAACGAGATGGTCCGCCCGCGACGCGAACGAGGGTTGATCAACCACGACTCCCGCTCCGTTCAGTCCAACGGCGACCACAACAACAGCATTGGCGGTATAGCGTCTTGCTTCGCGGAAGGCGATACGGTCACGCGGCGTGACGGTATCGCGCGAAGGTATCAGTTCACCGGGCATCGCTGCTCACCGATCTCGAACAGGCGGCCGGCGCGCACGACGTCGCGTCGCGCTTCATCGGCGCGCGCCGGGAAGCGGGACAACCGCTGAGCATCCGCGCACCGCATGGCATCGGACTTGCATTCGCCTTGTCAGCATATCGTGTCATGACAAGGCGGATGAGCCATGCAAAAACCACTCACGCTCGCGTTGCGGCGAGCCGGACAGGACGGGAGCGCGCGTTGAACGACCTGTCTACACTATTGATGACGGCGACCGCCGCGTATGTGTCGACCAACGTCGACGGCTACGTGCTGCTGCTCGGTTTTTTCGGCAACACGCGCTATCGCGCGGCGGAGATCGTCGCCGGCCAGTTCGGCAGCGTGGGCGTACAGCTTGCGTTGGCCGTCGCGATCATGCCGCCCGGATGGCGCGACGATGCGCCGTTCATCGGTCTTGCCGGCGTCGCGCCGTTCGTCGTCGGGCTTCGGCGTATCGTCGTGCTGCGTCGGGGCGGCGACGCCTGCGGGCTGGACCGGACGGACCGGCGCCGTCCCGGCGGAGGATGGGCCGGGCGTGTCGCGACGGTAAGCGTCGTGGCGACTACCGGTGCGATCGACAACGTGCTGGTCTATTCGGGCTTGCTTGCCGGGCGCCTGCCACGCGACGCGTGGTGGGTCGCGGCAGACTTTGCCGTGCTAACGGTCGCCTTGTGCGCCGGTGCGTTCTTCACCGCGCGCTCGCGTCGGTCGGCAAGCCGGCTGCGGGTGGCGGCGGCGCGCATCGCGCCGTTCATGACCACGGCTGTCGGCCTGTCGCTGCTCATTCGTTTCCAGACGATCGCATGGATCTGTTCGCTCGCGTGACGGGGGCGCAATGCGTGCACCAGCGGCAAACGCGCATGCACCGCGCGCCGCAGCCAAGTTCGCCGATGGGGCACGCGGCGACGGCAAAAGGCCGGTAATCCGGCGGTTTGCGCCGGAAAAACCTTGGCATGGCTCTTGCCTTAAAAATCTCAACTTGTAATGACGAGTTATATCGACTGATATGCGTATGACCGCCTTGCCCCCAGCCGCCGCATGTACGACGCCCGAAGCAGACGGATCGCCGCTGCATCTGGACGGGCCTCGTTCGATGTACATGCAGATCGCCGACATCCTGCGCGACCGCATTCTGCAAGGCGCGTACCGGCCGAATCAGCAGATGCCGTCGGAAAGCGAGCTGATGCGCGCGTTCGACGTGAGCCGCATCACCGCGCGCCAGGCGCTCGGCAATCTGCAGAACGACGGGCTCGTCTTCCGCATTCACGGCAAAGGCACCTACGTGTCGCGTCCGCGCGCGTTTCAGGACCTTGGGAATTTGCAGGGCTTCGGTACGTCGATGCGGCAGTTGGGCTACGACACGCATTCGAAGGTGCTGTCGCTGCGCAGCATCGTGCCGCCGAAGCACGTGCGCGAGCGCATCGCATGCGGCGGGCGCGTCGTCGAGTTGCGGCGGCTGCGCTTTCTGAATCGCTCGCCGATTTCGCTCGACGTGTCGTATCTGCCGTCCGACGTCGGCCAGCGCGTCGCGAGAGCCGACCTCGCGAATCGCGACGTGTTCGCGGTGCTCGAAAACGACTGCCAGATCATGCTCGGCCACGCGGATCTACGGATGGGTTCGCTGCTCGCGACCGTCGATCTGTGCAAGGTGCTCGGCGTCGAGGAGGGCGCGCCGATCCTGTTCATCGAGCGCGTGATTCACACCAGCGTCGGCGCGCCGCTCGAATACGAGGAACTGTATTACCGGGGGGATGCGTTCCAGTTCAAGGTCCGTGTCGAAAGGCAGGCAATCGGCGCCGCCCGTTGAGGGCGCCGGCTGGATCACACGCGGGCGCCGCTGTCGGCGTTCAGGTTGTTCGGGTCCGACATGAGCGGGCGACGCGCGATCTCATGTCATTCAATCTTCAGGGTTACATCATGCGAATCAGGGATTTGGCAGGCCATGCGTTACGCAGTGCTTCACTTGTCGCGATGGGCTCCGTGCTGGCGGGCGCAAGCGTCGCCAATGCCGAAACGATCGACATCGGCATCGGCACGCAGGACACGACGACCAACACGGTCACGGGCGGCATCGTGATCCGGCAACTCGGCTTGCTGGACAAATATCTGCCGCATACGGGCAAGTACAAAAACGTCACGTACAACGTCACATGGCAGAACGCGACGTCCGGGCCGCCGATCACCAACGGCATGATCGCGGGCAAGCTGCAGATCGGCATGATGGGCGACTACCCGCTGCTCGTGAATGGCGCGACGGGTCACGCGACCGGCAACGATACCGAACTGGTCGCGGTAATCGCGTATAACGCGTTCGGCGGCGGCAACGGCGTGGTGGTGCCGAAGCATTCGCCTTACTACGATCTCAGCGACCTGAAGGGTAAGCGCGTGTCGGTGCCGTTCGGCTCGGCCGCGCACGGCATGTTGCTCGCGGCGCTGCAAAGCCGTGGGTTGCCGGACGACTACTTCGCGCTCACCAACCAGTCGCCGGAAGTAGGCAGCACCAGCATCCAGGAAAACCGCATCGACGCGCACGCGGACTTCGTGCCGTTCGCGGAACTGTTGCCCTTTCGCGGCTATGCGCGAAAGATTTTCGACGGTGTCGAAACCGGCCAGCCGACTTTTCATGGCGTCGTGATCCGCAAGGACTTCGGGCAGAAGTATCCGGAGATCGTGACCGCCTACATCAAGGCGCTGATGGCGGCGAACGACTGGGTCCGCGCACACCCCGTGCAGGCGGCGCAAAAGATCGAAGCATGGACCCGGGTGAACAAGGAGGTCGCGTACATCTTCCTCGGCCCGGGTGGTATCGACACGCTCGACCCGACCATCAAGCCGCGCTGGGTCGCCGCGTTGAAGACGGATTACGCGGTGCTCAAGAAGCTCGACATGGTGAAGGACCTCGACATCGACAAATGGGTCGACGATTCGTTCGTGCGCGAAGCGTTCAAGGAGACAGGCCGCAATTACGACGCGCAACTCGCGAGCTTCTCGAACTACCAGGTCCAGGGCACGGACGCGGTGTGCAACGCGCCGATCGCCCATCCTTCGCAGGCCGGACAGATCTGGGTGGACGGCGGCGGCGTCGCTTCGTTCAGTTCGGCGGCCTGCACGCTCGAAGGCGTGAACCGGTATCGCGCGCAGGGCAAAAAGCTCGACGCGGTCTATCTGATGGACAGCAAACTCGGCGTGAAGGTGTTCGCGAACGACGCGTTCTACACCGTCGGCGCGGCGGGCGCCGCGAAGCCGGCGATCGAGCCGTTCCTGCTCAAGCGCGACGCGCAGGCGAGCGCGAAGCAGTCCGGTGCGCAGGTGGTCGGCTATGCACAGGCGCTGAGCGCCGTCGGCAACGGAGGGAAGTGACATGGAACGCTCTTTCGATCTGGACCTCGACGCCGGCGCGCACGCGCTGTCCGCGCCGCCGCCGCGCGCGCCGCGAGCGCGCCGCCTGAAGGTGCCGGCCGCGGGCGACGCGCGCTCGCTCGGCGTGAAGACGGCGCTGGCCGGCGTGTCGATCGGCGCGCTGTTCCTGCTGTGGTATCTCGGCACGCGCTACCGGGTGCAGTTCTACATCCGCTTCCACGACGTGCCGACGCCGTTCGACGTGTTCCGCGAGGCGATGCACACGGTCGGTTCGCGCCAGTTCGCGGCGAACGTCGGCAACAGTCTGCGACGCATCTTCGCCGGTTTCTTCGTTGCGCTGGTGTCGGGCGTCGCGCTCGGGCTGTTGATCGGGCGCTACCGCATCGTGAGCCGGCTCTTGATGCCGGCGATCGAAGTGCTGCGGCCGATTCCGGCGATCGCGTGGGTGCCGCTGTCGATCATGCTGTGGCCGACGACCGAATCGTCGATCGTGTTCATCACGTTCATCGGCGCGTTCTATCCGATCCTGCTCAACACGGTGGACGGCGTCGAATCGCTCGACGGCGTGTTGCTGCGCGCGGGCCGCTGCCTCGGCGCGAGCGAGGCGCAGCTGTTCCGGCACGTGATCCTGCCGGGCGTGCTGCCGAACATCTTCACGGGGCTCGCGGTCGGCATGGGTGTCGCGTGGGTGTCGCTGATCGCGGCGGAGATGATCTCCGGCCAGTACGGCGTCGGCTATTACACGTGGGAAGCGTATTCGCTCGTCAACTATCCGGCGATCGTCCTCGGCATGATCACGATCGGCGCGCTGGGCCTCTTGTGCTCCGGCGCGATCCGTCTCGTGGGCCAGTGGTCGATGCCGTGGCTTGCCTACGTGAACGGAGCGCGCAAATGAGCAACACAGACCAGGGACGCATCGATTGCCGCCACATCGGCGTCGTGTTCGGTTCGGGCGACGCGCGGACCGAAGCGGTGGAGGACGTGTCGCTCACCGTCGAGCCGCACGAGTTCGTCTCGCTGATCGGCCCGTCGGGCTGCGGCAAGTCCTCGCTGCTCAGCATCGTGGCGGGCTTTACGAAGCCGACGCGCGGCACGGCCACGCTGGACGGCGTGCCGATCAGAAAGCCCGGCGCCGAACGCGGCGTGGTGTTCCAGCAGTATTCGCTGTTCCCGTGGCTGCGGGTGCGCGAGAACGTCGAGTTCGGCCAGAAGATGGCGGGCGTGTCGCGCGCGAAGCGGGAAAGCACCGCGCGCACGTTGCTGGGCCTCGCGGGACTGCTTGCGTTCGAGAACCACTACCCGGACCAGTTGTCGGGCGGCATGAAGCAGCGCATCGGCATCGTCCGCGCGCTCGCAGCGAATCCGCGGGTGCTGCTGATGGACGAGCCGTTCGGCGCGCTCGACACGCAAACGCGCACGGTGATGCAGGAAATCCTGACCAACATGTGGCAGCGCTTCCGGCTGTCCGTACTGTTCATCACGCACGACATCGAGGAGGCGGTGTTCCTGTCCGACCGCATCTACGTGATGACCGCACGGCCGGGCCGCATCAAGGCGGAAATCCGCGTGCCGCTGCCGCGCCCGCGCACGCCGGCGATGTTCGACACGCCCGAGTTCGTCGAACTCGTTCAGCGCCTGAAGAACCTGATTCGCGAGGAATCGCTCGCCGCGATGGGTTCCGAGCTTGCGTCCGGCGGCGTCGACGGTTTCAGCATCGACATGGGCCCGAACGGCGTCGAAGAAATGCTTTGAGTCGGTAACGGACGAACGCGCGAACCGCGCGCCCGTCCGTCGATCAGTATCCCTAACCGGAAGCGGGGGACAACGCTTCCGATCCGATGGAGTTTTGCAATGAGCAAGAAACCGAACATCCTGTTCTTCCACGTCGACAATCTGGGCATGGGCGAACTCGGCTGCTACGGCGGCGGCAAGCTGCGCGGCGCGGACACGAAGCGCATCGACGCGTTCTGCAAGGAAGGCATGAAGCTCACGCACTATGTGGTCGAACCGCAGTGCACGCCGACCCGTTCGGCGCTGATGACGGGCCGCTACCCGATCCGTTCCGGCAATCACACGATCGCGCTCGGCGGCAACAGCGGCGGTCTCGTGACGTGGGAAGTCACGATCGCCGAACTGCTGGAAAAAGGCGGCTACCGGTCGTCGTGTCTCGGTAAATGGCACATCGGCGCGGAAGACGGCCGGTTTCCGACCGATCACGGCTTCGACGAATGGTACGGGCCGCTGCGCACCTACGACGAATGCATGTGGCTCGAAGATCCCCATTACGTGCCCGAGCGCGACGGCTATTCGTACATGCACGAGGGCTTCAAGGGCAAGGGCACGAAGCCGCTGCTCGACGAGCAGTTGACGATGGAAACCAAGAAGACCTGCGACCTCGAATACCAGAAGCGCGGCATCGACTTCATGCAGCGCTGCGTGAAGAACGACGAGCCGTTTTTTCTGTACTTCAATCACTCGCTGATGCACTTCCCGATGTCGCCGCGCGACGAATTCGTCGGCAAGAGCACCAACGGCGACTGGGGCGACTGCCTGCTGATGCTCGATCACGACTTCGGCGTGCTGCTCGACGAACTGGACCGTCTCGGCGTGGCCGATGAAACGATCGTGATTCTCTGCGGCGACAACGGCGCCGAGGACCACCTCGCGGGACGCGGCACCGGCGGCTTTTTCGACGGCTCGTACTTCAGCTCGGCCGAGGGCGGCATCCGCACGCCGCTGCTCGCGCGCTGGCCCGGCCGCATTCCGGCCGGCGTCGAGAGCAACGAGATGGTGCACGTCACCGACATGTTCACGACGCTGCTGAATTGCGCGGGCGCCGAACCGCCGAAGGACCGCCTGATCGACGGCAAGGACCAGACGAAGTTCTTCCTCGGCGAACAGCCGACGTCGAACCGCGAATCGTGCATGGTGTGGCTGAAGGACGAACTGCATGCGGTGAAGTGGAAGGACTTCAAGATCAACTTCAAGCGTCAGCAGCATTTCCACGACCCGGAACTGCCGCTCGGCTTCGCGCGGATCACCCATTTGCAGGAAGACCCGAAGGAGCGCGAGGCGGTCAACCAGCGCTACGTGCGGTGGTGGGTGATGCAGCACGCGCATCGCGTCGTGCGCGAGTTCGAGGACAGCGTGAAGCAGGAGGAACTGATTCCGCCGGGCTCCGAACTCGACTTCGTGCCGAAGTCGGTGTTCAACGCGTAAGGCGATGAGCGCGCCGACGACGGACGCACGACCCGCGAAGCGTGCATGCTGCTGTTCTTCCGTCAAGACAGCGGCACAGGCCCCCTCGACGGAAACCGCCCGCACCGACAGCATGGTGCGGATCGTGGGCGGCGACTTCACGATGGGATCAGATCTCTTCTATCGGGAAGAGCGTCCGGCGCGGCGCGCAACGGCGCCGGATTTCTGGATCGATGCGCATCCGGTGACCAACGCGCAGTTCGCCGCGTTCGTCGACGCGACCGGCTATCGGACGACGGCCGAGCGGCAGCCCGATCCGGCGCTTTACCCGCACGCCGATCCCGCGTTGCTCTGTCCGGCGTCGCTGGTGTTCACGCAGCCGCCCGGACGCGTCGAGCGGCGCGACTACCGGCAATGGTGGTCCTACGTGCCGGGCGCAAGCTGGCGGCAGCCGCAAGGGCCGGGAAGCGACATCGACGGGCTTGCCGATCACCCGGTCGTGCACGTGTCGTTCGCCGATGCGAGCGCGTACGCGGCGTGGGCCGGCAAGGCGCTGCCGACCGAGATCGAATGGGAATACGCGGCGCGCGGCGGGCTCGACGGCGCGGTCTATCCGTGGGGCGACGAGTTCGCGCCCGGCGGCCGGCAGATGGCGAATACCTGGCAGGGAGAATTTCCGTGGCAGAACACCGCGCTCGACGGTTATGAACGCACGTCGCCGGTGAAGTCGTATCCGGCCAACGGCTACGGTCTTTACGACGTCGCCGGCAACGTGTGGGAGTGGACCGTCACGCGCTACGGCGACGCGCCCGGCGCCGGACCTGCGAAGTCGTGCTGCATTCCGTCGTCGCGGCTCGACGATCCTAACCTGCGGCACGTCGTGAAGGGCGGCTCGCACCTGTGCGCGCCGAGCTATTGCCTGCGTTATCGGCCGGCCGCACGCCAGGGCCAGACGCTCGACACGTCGACGAGCCATATCGGCTTCCGATGCGTCGTGCGCGGATGAGCGATGCGCTCGACTCGTAAACAAACCGGATAAGGTCATGACAACTCCTGCGAACAGGATCGATACCCCGCGCGCCGCGTCGCGCATCGCCTTGCCCGCGTCGCGCGCCGAATGGCTGCGCGAAGTGCTCGCGGGCGTGGTCACGAGCCTCGCGCTGATTCCCGAGGTCATCTCGTTC
>Ga0164242_10000663_pt1 | contig 41610 bp, 40 predicted proteins | sample OricomgcompostMG_FD_108783 | JGI IMG/M metagenome (GOLD analysis project Ga0164242, IMG submission 108783) | Miracle-Growth compost microbial communities from Emeryville, California, USA - Original compost - Miracle growth compost (MG) ... | reverse complement strand
GCGGGTGGAGGCTCCACCCAGACAGGCGCCGCAGAGCGCCTGGGTTTCAAGGCCGGCATGGTCATCCAGGAGCTGGGCTGGGACAACGACACCGACGACGAGCTCAGGGTCGCGATCGAGGACGCACTCGACGCGGACCTGGTCGACGGGGACTACGGCAACGTGGTCGACTCCGTCCTGCTGTGGTGGCGTAATGACGACGGTGACCTGGTCGACGGCCTCGTGGACGCGCTGACCGACCTGGTCGGCGGTGGCTCCATCTGGCTGCTCACGCCGAAGGTCGGCCGCCCGGGTGCTGTCGACCCGGCCGACATCGCCGAGGCCGCGCCGATCGCCGGTCTCTCGCAGACGACCACCGCAGCGGTGAGCAAGGACTGGGCTGCGACCCGGCTCCTGGCGCCGAAGAACGTCGGATGATCCTGCGTCCCTCGGCGGCACTGGCGAAGGCCGTGTCTGCTGGTTCCGGCGCGCTCGTGCTGGCCGGGTCGGGCGTCGTCAAGCCGTTCTCGCCTGCGGTCCTCGCCCGGCTCGCCAAGGCGGTCGTCGACTGGGGGCTGGGTCCCGCGGGCGGGTTCACCATGCTCGCGGCCCGCTATCCGGACCGGGTCGGCATCGTCGACGAGCTCGGCGAGCTCACCTACGGCGATCTGCACCGACGAAGCAACGTCCTGGCGCGGGCGTTGGCCGCTCGCGGTGTCGGCGAGGGCGATGGGGTCGCGGTGATGTGCCGCAACCACCGTGGCTTCGTGGAGGCCACCGTCGCGATCGCGAAGCTCGGCGCCGACGCCCTCTACCTCAACACCGCCTTCGCCGGTCCGCAGCTGGTCGAGGTGCTCGCACGTGAGAAGCCCGGCGTGGTCATCCACGACGAGGAGTTCACCGGGCTGCTCGCCGGCGCCGAGGTCGAGCACCGGGTCATCGCGTGGACGGACTCGCCGGACGTCGAGGGAGACACGCTGAACGCGCTCTCCACCGGCGGCGATGACAGCGACCTGAAGCCACCGTCGCGGCACGGGCGGATCATCATCCTCACCTCCGGCACGACCGGTACGCCGAAGGGCGCCCCGCGCAACGAGGCCGGCATCGACTCGGCGATCTCGCTGCTCTCCCGGATGCCGCTCAAGGAGGGCTGGCGCACCCACATCGCAGCGCCGCTGTTCCACACCTGGGGCTTCGCCCACATGATGCTCTCGATGCTCCTCGGCTCGACGATGGTGCTGCGGCGCCGCTTCGACCCCGCCGAGGCGCTGACCACCACCGAGGGATGCGACTCGCTCGTCGTGATCCCGGTGATGCTGCAGCGGATGCTCGCCGTACCGGACGTCTCTCCGGACCTGTCCGCGCTCAAGGTGGTCGCCTCCTCCGGGTCGGCGCTGCCCGGCGACCTGGCCCTGGAGTGGATGAACCGCTTCGGTGACAACCTCTACAACATCTACGGCTCGACCGAGGTCGCCTACGCGTCCATCGCCACGCCGGAGGACCTGCGCACGGCGCCGACCTCGGCGGGCAAGCCGCCGTGGGGGACCGTCGTGAAGATCCTGGACGAGTCCGGCCGCGAGGTCCCGCAGGGCCAGTCCGGACGGATCTTCGTCGGCAACAGCCTGCTCTTCGAGGGCTACACCGGCGGCGGCCACAAGGAGATCGTCGACGGCCTCATGTCCTCGGGCGATGTCGGGCGCTTCGACGACGACGGGCGCCTGTACGTCGAGGGTCGCGACGACGAGATGATCGTCTCGGGCGGCGAGAACGTCTTCCCCAAGGAGGTCGAGGACTGCCTCTCGCGGCACTCGGCGGTGGTCGAGGTGGCCTGCGTCGGCGTCGACGACGCCGAGTTCGGGAAGCGGCTGCGCGCGTTCGTGGTGGTGGCCGACGAGGTCAGCGAGGACGAGCTCAAGGGCTGGGTGAAGGACCATCTGGCCCGGTTCAAGGTGCCGCGCGAGATCGTGGTGCTGGACGAGCTGCCGCGCAACGCGACCGGCAAGATCCTCAAGCGAGAGCTCGCCAGCTGGGAGACCGACCAGAGGGAGGCGGGGGCGTGACAGGCCTCCGGATCGGTGGTCCGGCGCCGGACTTCACGCTGCGGGACCAGTTCGGCCAGGACGTGACCCTGTCGTCCTACCGCGGCAAGAAGGCGGTCGTGCTGTTCTTCTACCCGTTCGCCTTCTCCGGAGTCTGCACCGGGGAGATGGCGGGCATCCGGGATCGGCTCGACGAGTTCATGACGTTCGAGACCGAGGCTCTGGCGATCTCCTGCGACCCGATGTTCGCGCTGCGGGCCTTCGCCGATTCCGACGGGATCAACTTCCCCCTGCTCTCGGACTTCTGGCCGCACGGCGAGGTCGCCCGTGCCTACGACGTCTTCGACGAGCGCCACGGCGCCGCCCGGCGATCGTCGTACATCGTGGACAAGAGCGGCCACGTGCGCTGGTCGGTGCACAACGCGAACGCCGACGGTCGCGACCTCGACGAGCATCTGCGGGAGCTCAGCGCCGCCCTGGTCTAGATGTTTTGCCGGGAAGTCGTCGATATTTCCCGCGGAAGCCGGCTCGCCGGGTAGATTTCTTCTTGTTGAGCCGGTGGTGACCCGAGACGCCACCGGCTCAACTTCCATTTCCGGGCCCGTGCTCGAGGGATGCCGATTTTGGCTCCCGACGCCGGTCAACCCGTAGGCTGTGGCGTCGCGTCACGGGCGCATAGCTCAGTTGGTTAGAGCGCCTGCCTTACAAGCAGGATGTCGGGGGTTCGAGTCCCTCTGCGCCCACTCAGCATGCCGTCGCCGTCGCCCAGCCGGTCAGGAGCGGCAGATGCATCTTCGTGGCTCTGTCCGGTCACTGACGGGTGATGGATGGCGACCGACGGCACCGGATCTCTCGTGCGTACAGCCGCGGTCGTCTGTGGCGTGAGGCCCCGTCGGTCGCGAGCATCGAGGTGCTCCGGTGGACGTTCGGGAGCCTCTATCTCATCGGCGGCAGCGTGCTGCTCCTCGGCCGCGCCGTGCGACTCGGGTCCGAGCGTGTTGACGAGCGCGGCATCGTGGAGATCGCCGTCGGCGGCGTCGCCTTGGGCGCGATGATCGTGGCGGCGGGGACGCGCCCGCCACGCTGGCTGTACCACGTGCTCGCGGTTCTGGGATCCGGGCTCATCGGCGGGCTCGTGCTGCTCGGTCACGGTGACCCCGCGTCGATCGCACTGAGCATGCCTTTCCTGTTCGTGACCATCAACGCGGTCTTCCTCTTCTCCCTGTGGCAGGCGCTGGTGCATGTGGTGATCGCCGAGGCGGCCTGCACGGTGTGCCTCGCTTCGGTCGGCATCGCCCCTGGTGCCATCGTGCTCGTCCTGGGCTGCACCATCGGGACGGCTGTCGTCGTTGCCTGGCTGGCTCGAGCGGCGAGTGCGGCGAACCTGGACTCGCTGACCGGCCTCGCCAGCCGCCGTGGCTTCGAGCGCCGGCTCGAGGAAGTGTTGCGAGAGGCCGAACGTGACGGTCGCCAGGTGGCGCTGGCCGTCCTCGACGTGGACCGCTTCAAACAGATCAACGACGCTCGGGGCCACCCCGCCGGCGACCGCCTCCTGGTGGCATGCGCTGACGCCTGGACACGACTCGTTCCGCCCAGCGCGATCCTGTCGCGGTACGGCGGCGACGAATTCGCCCTCCTGCTTCCCGACACGACGCTGGGACAGGCCGCCGATCTTGCCGATGAGCTGCGCTACCGGGTGCCCGCTGACGTCACCGCGTCGGTAGGCGTCGCCGCTTGGATGCCCGGTGACTCCGGCTCGGTGCTGATCAACCGCGCGGATGTGGCGCTCTACGAGGCGAAGACGACGGGACGCGATCGGACGGTCGCCTACGGTGATCCTCTCCGTGCGGCCAGCGAGCTCGAGGCCGCGATCGCCGCCGGCGAGCTGGCACTGGCCTATCAGCCGGTGGTACGGCTCTCCACCGCCGAGGTGGTCGGCTACGAGGCTCTCGCACGATGGCGGCACCCGCAGAAGGGGATGGTCATGCCGGATGAGTTCATCCCCCAGGCCGAGCGCACCGGCGCTATCCGCTCGCTCGGGGAGTGGACCGTGAGAACGGTCTGCTGGGACGTGATGACCAGTGGCCGGCCGAGACGCTCGGTAGGGGTGAACGCGTCAGCGGTCGAGCTGCGCAGCCCCGACTATGCGGCGATGGTGACGGCGCAGCTGGATGAGTGGTCGATGCCCGGCGAGCTCCTGATCGTGGAGGTCACCGAAGGGGCGTTCGACGATGACGAGCCGCAGGTGCTGGCGAACCTGTGCGCGTTGCGCGAGCGCGGTGTCCTGATCGCCATCGATGACTTCGGCTCGGGGTATTCGTCGCTGCGCCGCCTCGATCAGCTTCCGATCGACATCATCAAGATCGACGGAGCGCTGGTCGGCACCATCCGCGAGGACTCTGCTGACGCGCCCATCCTCGAGGCGATCGTCAGCATGGGGCGCAGTCTGGATGTGCGCCTGGTGGCGGAACGCATCGAGACGCCGCACCAGGCCGCTGTGTTGCGCAAGCTCGGATACGACCTCGGGCAGGGCTACCACTTCGGCCGACCGGTGATCGGCGGGCTGCCGGTATAGAGCCACCAGTACGCCGGGGCCGAGCGGTGGCGATGCCTGGACGGGTGTGTGGCTGGCGCGCTGGCTGGGTACCAGGAACGCCTTCGTTGGGGGTCGCTTCAGGGGCACCTGGAGGCACGAATGGCGTCGGACATCGCCTGGACAGAGGGACCGACGCTGTCGGCGTGGATCTATCACTCGCCGCGGGGCGCGGCCGCAGGCACGGTGCGGCTTCAGCGACTGAGCCAGAAGGGAGCCGTGGTCGTGGTCGACGCGGCGACGGTGACCTGGGTACGCGGGGCGCACCGGCCCCGGCTCGGTCGCCCGCAGCCGGGCACGGTGCCGGGCCCACGCCGTGCGTCGCCGCTCGGCGTGCTTCTCGAGCGGCTGGTGCGGGCCGACGGTGCGGCGGCCGACGACCTCGCGCGGCTGGCGGCCGAGCTCAGTGACACCGGGATGACGGTGGACTTCCTCCGCCGGCTGCGCGACGACCTGGTGCCGGACTCGTCGGCGCTGCTCGTGCTCTCGCTCGCGGCAGACTTCGACGAGGTGCAGCTGGTCATCGAGCGTGGGAGGGCTCGTGGGGACGTCCAGCTCGCCCACGTCCACCTCGGCAACGAGGGCCTGGCCGCGATCGAGGCACTCGCTCGTACGGGTGCCGCCAGTGACGACTGAGACGCGCTGCGGCGGTTCGCCGGTGACGAAACGGGTACTGCGCCGTCGTGCTACCTGAACCCAGCCGGGGCCGGAGACGGTGTGTCAGCGTCCTGCTCCTCCTGGCCTCCCTGGCGCTCCTCCTCACGCCGGTCGCGCCCGTGTCGGCAGCCTCGGCAACGTCCGCGTCGACGCCCTCCCGTCCGGTCGTGCGGGTCGGCACGGAGGGTACGTATCCGCCGTTCTCCTACATCGATCCCAAGACCGGTGACCTGACCGGGTTCGACATCGAGGTCATCCGCGCCGTCGCGCAGAAGGCCGGATGGGATCTGACGTTCACCAAGGGCGCCTTCGACTCGCTGTTCCCAGCGCTCGACGCCGGCCGTGTCGACGTGCTCGCGGACCAGATCAGCATCAACCCGGACCGGTCGGCGCACTATCTCTTCACCACGCCGTACACCTACTCCCACGGCGTCATCGTCACCGCCGCCGACAACCACGACATCACCACGCTCGCCGACCTGAAGGGCCGCACCGCAGCCCAATCGCAGACCAGCAACTGGACGCAGGTCGCCAAGGACGCCGGCGCGGACGTGAAGTACGTCGACGGCCTCGACCAGGCCGCAGCGCTGCTCGCCCAGGGCCGGGTCGACGCGACGGTGAACGACAACATCGCCGTGCTCGACTACCTCGCCAGCTCGGGGTCGAAGAAGATCAAGATCGCCGGCAACGCCGGCAACGAGGTGAGCAAGCAGGCGTTCGCGTTCCGCAAGTCCGACGTGAAGCTGCGGGACCAGGCCAACCAGGCTCTCGCCGCGCTGACCAAGGACGGCACGCTCGCGCGGATCTCGCAGAAGTACTTCAGGTCCAACGTCACGGTGCCCAATTCCGGCAACGTGAAGGTCAAGGGCTCCGACACCGGCCGCAGCAGCTGGCAGGTCGTCAAGGACACCGCGTGGCCGATGCTCCGGGCCATGGTGAAGGGCACCATCCCGTTGACGATCGTCAGCTTCATCTGCGGCCTGGTGATCGCGCTCGCGGTGGCGCTCGCGCGGCTCTCGTCGTACCGCCTGCTCACCGTCCCCTCCCGGGCCTACGTCTCGATCATCCGGGGGACCCCGCTGCTGGTGCAGCTGTTCATCGTCTTCTACGGGCTCCCCGAGCTCGGCGTCGACCTGCCGAGCTTCGTGGCCGCCTGTCTCGCGCTGAGCCTCAACGTCGGCGGCTATGCGGCGGAGATCATCCGGGCCGCGGTGCTCGCGGTGCCGCGTGGTCAGTTCGAGGCGGCGACGACGATCGGGATGGACTACGGGCAGACCATGCGGCGGATCGTGCTGCCACAGGCGGCGCGGATAGCGGTGCCGCCGCTCTCGAACACGCTGCTCTCGCTGGTCAAGGACACCTCGCTGGCCTCCGTCGTACTCGTGCTGGAGCTCTTCCGCGAGGCGCAGGTCGCGGCAGCGGTGAGCACTAGGACAATGGCGCTCTACTGCCTGGCGGCGCTCTATTACTGGGTGGTCTGCTACGTCATCTCGGTGGGGCAGCACGCGTTGGAGAGGCGACTCGGGAGGTACACGACATGACCCAGGACTCCACGACGTCGTCGGTCCCGACGAGCCTGGTCGAGGTCGCCGGACTGGAGAAGTCCTTCGGCGACCAGCAGGTGCTGCGCGGCATCGATCTCACCGTCGAGAGAGGTACGGCGACAGCACTGCTCGGGCCGTCAGGCTCCGGCAAGACGACCGTGTTGCGCTCGCTCAACGTGCTCGAGACACCCGACCGGGGCTGCGTGCGGATCGGTGATGCCGCGGTCGACTTCTCCGCGCTGTCCCGGGACAAGGGAGAGCGGCGTCGCGCGGTCAAGGCGCTGCGCGCCCGCAGTGGCATGGTCTTCCAGGCGCACAACCTGTTCCCGCACATGACGGTGCTCGGCAACCTCATCGAGGGGCCGACCCAGGTGCAGGGCCGGACCCGGGACGAAGCGGTCGCCGATGCTCGGGCGCTGCTCGAGCAGGTGGGCCTCACCGGGCGCGAGGACGCCTATCCGGCCCAGCTCTCCGGCGGCCAGCAGCAGCGGGTGGGCATCGCCCGTGCGCTGGCCCTCAAACCGGAGGTCCTGCTGCTCGACGAGCCGACGTCCGCGCTCGACCCCGAGCTGGTCGGCGAGGTGCTCGCGGTCATCCGCGACCTCGCGGCCCAGGGCTGGACGCTCCTCATCGTCACGCACGAGGTCCGCTTCGCGCGCGACGTCGCCGACCAGGTGCTCTTCCTCGACGGCGGCGTGATCGCGGAGCGAGGCGGCCCGGAGGTGCTCAGTGACCCCCGTCAGGAGCGCACCCGGCGGTTCCTGGCCCGAATGCTCGAGGCGGGCTGACCCATGTCCCAGACGATGACGTTCGGGCCGCTCGAGATCTCCTTCGACGAGACCGTACTGCGGCCTCGTCCGTGGACCACGCAGCAGGCGCACTGGGCCGCCGAGATCCTGGCCGGTGGACCGGAGGGACCGGTCCTCGAGCTCTGTGCCGGCGCGGGCCAGATCGGGCTTCTCGCGATCAGCATCGCACGGCGACCGCTCGTCTGTGTCGACAGCTCAGCCGACGCCTGCGGGTTCGCGCGAGCCAATGGCGGGGCCGCCGGGCTGGCGGACCTGGTAGAGGTGCGGGAGGGCGACCTCGAGCTGGCACTGCGGGCGGACGAGCGGTTCGCGGTGGTCATCGCCGATCCGCCGTGGGTGCGGAGCAGCGAGATCCGGCGCTTCCCCGAGGATCCGCCGCCCACCATCGACGGCGGCCGGGACGGCCTCGACGGCGCGCGGGCCTGCCTCGGGGTCGCCGCGCGGCACCTGCTGCCCGGTGGAGCGATCGTGCTCCAGCTCGGCGACCGTGACCAGGCCGCGGCGCTGGGCCGCGAGGTCAGCGCCCTGGAGGTGTGCGAGGTCCGCGACGGCGCCGACGGCGTACTCGTGCTGCTGCGACGCTCGGACGACGCTCGAGTGGGTACCGATGCCGGATGTGGCAATTGGTGCAGGTCGTGACTGAAGGCCAGGACGAGACCATGGGGGAGTACGACACCGAGGAGCGAGCGCTGGACGCAGCCCACCAGGCTGCCAACGATCTCGCGGTCCTCTACGTCGTCCGTCAGGACGGCGAGGACGTATGGACCAACGAGACCGGGCAGTTCGAACGGATCTGACCCGAGCCTTGCTCAGACGCCCGCCGGCTGGATGTGGAAGACGCCGGCGCGACGCTGGATGACCTCGGCGCGGGCCAGGCGCGGCTTGTCGGAGCCGTCCCGGATGACGCGGCCGCCCTCCTCGAACTTCTCCAGGAAGTCGATCGCCCAGGCGACGTCGGCGGGCGAGGGGCTCATCGACTCGTTGATGACGGCCGGCTGCTCGATGTCGAGGCAGAGCTTGCCGGTCATGCCGAGGTTGACCGCGTCAGCGGCCTGCTCGCGCAGCACCGCGTGGCTGTTGCCGACGGTCGGGCCGTCGATCGGGCCGGGCAGGCCACCGATGCGGGAGGCGAGGACGAGCCGGGTGCGCGGGTAGGCCATTGCCATCGGCTCGTTCGCGGCACCGGTGTCCCGGCGGTAGTCACCGCTGCCGAAGGCCAGCCGGTAGGCGCCGCGCGCACGGGCGATCGTGACCGCGTCCTCGATGCCCAGGGCCGACTCGACCAAAGGGACGACCGGGGTGTTACCGCCGAGGCGCTGGAAGGTGTCGGTGACCTGCTCGGCGGCCTCGACCTTGGCGAGCATGACACCGGCCAGGCCGGGGGTGCCGGCGAGGGCCGCGATGTCCTGGCCCCACTCGGGCGTCGTCCAGTCGTTGATCCGCACCCAGGCGGACCCGCCGGAGGTCAGCCAGGCGACGACGTTCTCCCGAGCACGCTGCTTCAGCGAGCCGTCGATGGCATCCTCCATGTCGAGGATGATCTGGTCGGCGTGGCCCAGCTGAGCGGCGTCGAACGTTTCGTGGGACAGGGCGGCCGAGACCAGCTGCCAGGAGCGGGCGTTCTCGCCGTCGACCCGGGCCCCCTCACGCGCGGCACGACGTTCGTTCAGCGGGATCTGGCTCATGGTGTCCTCTCATCGATGGTGGCGGTGGCGAGCAGGGGAGGCCCGCGGTGCCTTTCACTTCCTACCGCTCGATCATGCCTACTCGCGAGTCCGTGCTTTCGCTCGCCGGAAGCAGAAGTAAGTGGGCGCACCGTCTGCCTGTCGGCGCTCGCCCTGGAGATCCTTCGGTCGCGACGTAGGCTCGCGACATGGGTCGCACGCTCCGACCTCTCGGGGTCCTCGCCACGCTGACGACGGTGGCGCTCACGCTTGCAGCCTGCGGTGACAGCGGGCCGGGGGAGATCGCGAAGACTGCCGCGTCGTACTCCATCACGGCCTCGGCCACGCCGCCGGCGACGTCCTCCACCACCCCGGCGCCACACGCGCGCAAGGCCAAGGCCAAGGCGAAGGTGGTGCGCACGGTCGCGAAGCGGATCCGGGTGCCGTGGGGGATCGCGGAGCTGCCGAGCGGCAAGGTCCTCGTCGGCTCCCGCGACGACGCCACGATCTACCGCCTCAACGTGAAGAAGGACAGGCGTCGGAAGGTCGGCAAGGTCGCGGCATCGGTCTCCAACGTCGGCGTCGGCGGCGAGGCCGGCCTGCTGGGGCTGGCGATCTCGCCGCATTTCGCCACCGACCACCGCGTCTACGTCTACTTCTCGACCCGGAAGGACAACCGGATCGGCTGGATGACCTATCGGCACGGTCGGCTGAGCCGGCCGCACGTCATCCTCTCGGGCATCCCGCACGGTGTGCATCACAACGGCGGCAGGCTCGCGTTCGGCCCGGACGGGATGCTGTACGCCGGCACCGGGGAGACCATGATCAAGTCCCTCGCGCAGAAGAAGTCGTCGCTGGGCGGCAAGATCCTGCGGATGACGCCGGCGGGCAAGCCGGCACCGGGCAACCCGTTCGGAACGCTCGTCTACACCTACGGTCATCGCAACGTCGAGGGGCTCGCCTTCGACCCGAGCGGTCGGCTGTGGGCGTCGGAGTTCGGCGATCACACTGCCGACGAGCTCAACCTGATCAAGGCCGGTCACGACTATGGCTGGCCGGCGACCCAGGGGAAGACCTCGAACCCGAAGTACACGAGCCCGGTGGCGCAATGGGGCACGAGCGTGGACTCGCCCAGCGGCATCGCCTACGCCCACGGCGCCATCTGGATGGCCGCACTGAACGGCGAGCGTCTGTGGCGGATCCCGATCCATGGAGCCAAGGCCGGGAAGCCGCGCGCCTTCCTGACACATCGCTACGGCCGGCTGCGCAGCGTCCTCGCCCTCGGGCCGCACCGCCTGCTGGTCACGACGAGCAACCGCGACGGTCGGGCCGTCGCTCATCGTGGTGACGACCGCGTCCTGCTGGTCAAGGTGCGCTGAGTGTGACAACCCGGCGCGAGAGGGTCAGGACCTATCTCGCCGACCAGGTTCATGCCGTGCGCATCGGGGAGCCAGCGCTGCGCACCCTCGATCCGGCGGCGGTCCACGACGTCCGAGCCGCAGTACGTCGCATCCGCACGGTGGTCCGCGTCTTCGATCGGCTGCCGAGCGAGGGGATCGGCGTACCCCTGCGGCGGTGGTCGGACGTGCTGGGGGCAGCCCGCGAGCCGGCGGCCCTGCGGGAGACACTGGCGTCCGTGTGTCCGGCGACGTTGATGGCCGACCTGCTGCCGGAGATCGAGGCCGAGCAGGATGCAGCGGTCCGACTGATGCTGACCGAGCTCGACACGCCCGAGCACCGGGCCCTGCTGGAGCAGCTGACGGCCCTAGCGGTGCGAGATCTGGACCTGCCGCTGCGGACGCGCAGCGCGGTCAGGAAGGCAGCGAGGAAGGCGCAACGACGCCTGGACGATGCCGGCCCAGACGACCTCGATCAACTGCATCGTGCCCGCAAGGCGGCCAAGCGTGCTCGCTACGCGGCCGAGGCGATCGGGGACGCCAAAGCGGCCCACCGCTGGAAGAGTGTGCAGAACGCGCTGGGCGAGCACCGTGACTGTGTCATCGCGGCCCGTCGCCTGGGCGGCGTGCTGCGGGAGGACGCCGAGCGGGCGCGGGGTGAGCTGCGTGAGCGGGCAGCGGCCGTGCTGGCGGCCTGCCGCGCCTGACCTGCCGCTGTCAGGGGGTCCAGCGCAACAGGCCCGCGACCGGCGCGCCACCGAGGGCCGCACTGGGCAGGGCCACGATCTCTGCCTCGGTGAGCACCGCGGCAGCGATCAGCGCCTCGTCGGCGCGGACCGGTCCTTCGACGCTCGCTGCGCCGAAGCTGAGGCCCGGGTGGTCGCGGGGATCGAACTGAAGCTCCGCGGCTCGGGCAGGGTCGAAGAGCAAGGTCTCGACCTGGCCCTGGACGAGCGCGTCGGTGACGTCGCGGACGCCGATGGCGATGCCGGAGCCCTTGCCCATCGACTCGCGGGCGCGTTCGACCAGGCTCATCCGTCGTGCGATGACGATCTGGTGCAGCGACTCGCGGATGGCCTGGTGGAGGGCCTCGTCGCCACCGTCGCTGTGTCGCTGGCCGGTCGGTAGCACGGTGACCGGAGCCTGCAGGTTGGTCAGTTCGCGTCGGGCGATGCCACAGGAGGTGGGGTCGCCCGCGATCAGCACGGCGTCGGGCGTGTGCGCAGCGGCCAGCCGGCGTACTTCCGCCACCACGTCCTCGGCGTTGTGACGCCAGACGTTCTCGGACGTGCGCTGTACCTCGATCGATGCCCAGCCGCCGACCGGCACCTGGTGGATGTACTGCACCTCGCCGCCGGCGGTCGTCTCCTCGCGCGGCTCGGGGACGTCGGAGTCCCAGAGGCTGACCTCGCCGCCGGCGTGGTCGAGGACGGCCAGGACGAAGCGCACCTGGGCGTCGCGGTGGGCCGCCCATGCCGTCAGGTCAGGCAGCGGGTCCCATGAGGTGATCGTCCTGTCCTGACGGAGCATGGCCAGCTCGTCGTACACGATCTCCTCGGGGGTGCTGACGACGAGACGCGCAACCGGCGCGGGTGCCGACGTCTGCTCGTCGAGTACGGCGGCGACCCGTTCGATGACGTCGGTCGGGGCGCCCTGGGTGGCAAGCTCGTCGCACGCCGCTCGGACGCGGGCAAGGTGTTGCTGGCGTCCGGTCTCGCTGTCCTCGCTCACGTCGACGAGGACGGTGGCGTAGGGGCCTGGCTTGGTGAGCACGGGAGTAAGGGTCGTGGTCTCCATGGATCTCCGGTACCCACGTCGGGCTGGCTGACGAGCGATTCCTCAGACCTGTCGGCGTCCTCGACGTGAGCCCCGGTAGGCGGCCTCACGGAGGGCGGAGAGCGGTCGCACCGGCCGCAGGGTCGGCCTCGCGTGCAGCATCGGGTCGAAGGCGATCGAGGCGTCGTCGCCGGCCTGTTCGATCACCAACCTGCCGACGGTCCCGTGATGGGACTCCTGTACGTCGAAGGTGAGCGGCTGGCTTTCGCTCACGTCGTCGAGTGCTGCCGGCGAGGAGTCGCGGGCCCAGTCGCTGATCGGGTCGAGAGTGAGAACGATGCGGTCGTCGCCGGTGTCGTAGGGCAGCACCGTGCTGTAGGGCCGCGACGTCCAAGTTCTCGCCGGGAGCACCAACCACCGCGCCCACGTCCGATGCGAGGCGGTGGTGAAGAGGAGGTCGACGGGGTCGTCGTCGATCTCGACGCGGACTGCGATGCCCAACAGGTCCGGACGCTCCGAGGGCAGCCCGAGGCCTCGGGAGAGCCGCACCGTCACGGGGTGCGCCCCGAGTCCGAGTGCTCGCCCGAGCTCCGAGCCGGTCCGATCGAGGACGAGTCGGCCGTGCCCGACCCGGCCGACGGGATGGAAGGCGCGGGCGTCGCGGAGCTGGGCCAGGCGGCGGAAGCCGTCGGTGACCGGAGGAATGCGCATGGTTGTCGGTACCCACTCGGTCCGGGCATTGCGGCGAATGCGGTACGCAGGATGCGGCGGGTGGTCAGTGGTTCAGGTGAGAAGAGACGTGACCGACACCTCCAGGGCGTCGGCGATCGCACAGATGGTCCACAGTGTCGGGTTCGCCGACGTGGGCTTGCCCGTCGACTCGTCAACCGTGCCCCGCGAGGTTTCAATGATCTGGACCTGGTTTCGCGACAGGCCAGCCATCTTTCCAAGATGGTCCTGGGACATTGCCAGCTGGCGACGTCGCGCGCGTATGCGAATCGCTAGCGTCTGCATGGTCTGGCTGAACTGATCAACCTGCTCGCCGGGCAACTGTTGGCCCAAGGCATGTGCGATGGCTTCCTCGGGAAGTTCAGCAAGCAAACGGTAAAGAACCGTGCGTACATCTGGAAGGGCAGCCGGTTCCTGTTCGCTTGAACTCACAGCGGGCAATACTAGTCACATGAGTCGCTGCATCCATGTACGCGCGGTTTGACGAGCCATGGGTGTGACAAGCCAGGCGGGTCAGACGGCGTCCTGATTCTGCTCACGGGGAGGGCCGATTGGCACTCGCTGCGTGATGCAGACCGTGACGGCATAGACGCCAACCCTGGCCTGCCGCTTCGTCCGAGGGACCTACGCTGCTTTCCGTAGCCAAGTCCCCGACGCTGGCGCATTGCTCCTAGTGAGCACGCCACCTCGAGACGCCGACAGATCGTCGCGCGTCGAGCGTCGTAACCGAGGACTACCCGCACGATCCCTGCGTCTCCCGCCGCGCTGATCGCGCGGCTCGCTGCCGTCGCTTTGCCGCCGTGGCAGCCGGACTGAGTGTTCGGATAGTGAGATCTTTGCCCAGTACACATTGCAGTGCCCGCCAGATTGGGCAAGACTATGGCGCAGATCACATCACCATAGCGGGGGTTGGCGCCATCGCAACACCCCCGTGGAGAGGACCACAGAAGTAACCATTACGAGCGCCTTGGCAGAAGTGGTGAGACGACCTCTTCGCCATATCGGCTGCGGCGCTCGTGATCGCTGCCGCGTAGGCGACACGCCGGTTCGCAGCACATTGATGGTGCGACAGCGAAAACGCCAGGCAGACGGTCCCTGATTTCGTCCTTAGAGCTTCTTCCTGCTCGGGGAGCGAAAAGAAAGGTGTGTGGTTGCGGGTCGCTTTCTTGCCGACCCGCAACCACGAGACCTCCACGCCAAAAAGCGGCCGCATTCGCGTTCGCTGCAGGTCCGTCATGCCCTCTTGGGCACGGCTAAGACGCATTAACGGTCTTTGAGGCCAACAACAGAAGACCAATCATTCGATTCACCGGAGGAGAAACCCATGAAGATGTCGAAGGGCATTTTCGCAGTAGGGGCCGCCATGGCCATCCTGAGCGTCAGCGCCTGCGGCAGCAGTAGCTCGTCAAGCGCCAGCGACGGGACCCAGACCGCGACGGCAGCGATGCTGACAGGCCCCGACCGGACCGCTCAGCTTGAGGCGGGGGCGAAGAAGGAGGGCCACCTCCTCTGGTACACCACCATGATCCCTGACCAGGTGGTCGTCCCGATGATCAAGGCCTTCAACCAGAAATACCCCTACATCAAGGTCGACTACTACCGGGGCAACTCCACCGACGTCGCCCAGAAGGCGATGCAGGAGTACCAGGCGGGACGGCACGACGTCGACCTCGTCGACGGCACCGGCACCTCCTCTCTTCTGAGCCAGGCCGGCATGATCCAGCCGTTCAAGTCGCCCGAGCTCACCTCGTATCCCAGCCAGCTGAAGGCGTCGGACGGCACCTGGGGGCCGGAGCTGCAGTACATGATGGTGCTCGCCTACAACACCAAGGACGTCTCCAAGGCGCAGGCGCCGAAGACGTACGAGGACCTGCTCAACCCGAAGTGGAAGGGCAAGATGGCGTGGAGCACCAGCGCCACCTCGGGCGGCCCGCTCTTCCTCGGCAACCTCATCAACGCCTGGGGTTCCGACAAGGCCAACGCCTACATCGACAAGCTGGCCGGGCAGAACATCGCCAACCTGGACGTCTCCGGCAACGAGGTCATCGACCAGGTCGTCAGTGGTCAGGAGCCGATGGCGCTCGAGGTCTTCAACGACCAGGTCGAGGTCGCGAAGGCTCAAGGCGCTCCGATCGACTGGGTTCCGCTGCAGCCGGTCACCGCTCAGATCTCGCGCATCTCGCTGGTCAAGGACGCTCCGGACCCGTACGCGGCGATGCTCTTCCTCGACTTCATGTTCAGCGATGCCGGCCAGAAGGTCATCCAGGCCAGCGGTGCGATCCCGGCAAGCCCGAGCATCGACGCGAAGGTGCCGACGCTGAAGCCCGCGGCCGGGCACTTCAAGGCGCAGTACATGGACCCGAACATGGCGTTCAAGCAGACCACCGACTGGAACTCCCTGTACAAGCAGAAGTTCGTGGGCTGAGTCATGACGCTCACCACCGCCGAGATCCGGCCGCCGTCGCAACGCGACCGGGACGACGACAGGGACAACAAGCGTGACCAGCGTCGGGGGCCGCGTCCAGGCCTGATCCCCATGACGCTGATCTGCCTGCTGGTGGCGGGGCTGGTGCTGCCCGCGCTCTATAGCGTGCTCGTGCGCAGTTTCACCGGCACCACCGTCCTCGGCACGCCGGGGGCGACGACGCTGGACAACTACCGACACCTCTTCACCCAGCACGGCCTGGTGACGGTGCTGCGCAACACGCTGATCAGCACGGCCGGCGCGACAGCCGTCTCGGTGGTGGTCGGCGGCCTGCTGGCCTGGATCGTGGAGCGCACGAACGCTCCCGGGGCGACGCTGTGCCGGGTCACGATGCTGTTGGCGCTCTCGCTGCCGTACATCCTGTACACGATCGCCTGGATCATGCTGCTGGGTCCGAAGGGCCCGGTGAACGGGCTGGCGCACAAGCTGTTCGGCATCAGCCAGTTGCTCAATGCTCACAGCCTCGGCGCGATGATCCTGGTCGAGGGGCTGATCTCGGTCCCACTCGCGTTCCTCTTCCTCTCCGCAGTGCTGCGGACGGTCGACGCCTCGCTGGAGGAGAGCGCGGCGGTATCCGGGGCCAGCATGTTCCGCATCCTGATGCGGGTCACCGGGCCGCTCACCCTACCCGGGATCGTGGGGGTCGGGTTGCTGATCTTCATCCGCACGCTGGAGGCATTCGAGATCCCGGCACTGATCGGCCTGCCGGGCAACGTCCGGGTCATGACCACCTCGATCTTCCTCGACACCGAAGGCTTCCCACCTGACTACGGCTCCGCCGGCGCCTACGCCGTCCTGCTCATGATCGGTGTCGCTGGTCTGCTCTACGTCTCAGCGAAGATCAACAAGGGCGCCGCCGCATACGCCAGCATCTCCGGAAAGCCGACCCGCTCCCGCAAGGTCGACCTGGGCGTACGGAAGTGGCTCGGCACCGCGGCGATCGCGGTATACGGGATCGTCGGCCTCGCGGCGCCGATCATCATCGTGCTGTGGGCCTCGCTCGTCCCTTTCTACTCCTCGCCGAACTTCGCTCAACTCAAGCACCTGACCCTCGCCAACTACCGGCAGATCTTCGGTCTCCAAGGCTTCGGTTCGTCGGTGGCGCACACCGTCATCGTCGGACTCGTCGCGGCGATCGCGGTCACGGCGATCTCGTCCATCGGCATCTGGCTACAGACCCGGATCAAGGTGCCGGGCGGGTGGATCTTCGAACAGGCAGCGACGCTTCCGCTGATGATCCCCGGAGTGATCCTCGGCTTCTCGCTGGTCGCCTTCTACGTCTCCGTGCCGCTGCCGATCTACGGGACGTTGCTGATCCTGATGCTCGGCTACACGGTCCGCTTCCTTCCTTACGGAGTCCGCTACGCCGCCACGGGGATGCTGCAGATCCACGGAAGCCTCGAGGAATCCGCTGCGGTGAGCGGCGCCGGCCGCTGGACGACGTTTCGACGAGTGATCCTGCCGCTGGCACGTCCATCACTCGTATCGGGTGCGATCTTCATCTTCCTGATGACCAGCAAGGAACTCTCCATGGCTGTGCTGCTGGCTTCCCCTGGTCACGAAGTCCTGTCCGTGCAGATGTATGACCTCTGGTCCAACGGCCAGACGACTCAGGTAGCCACCATCGGCGTTCTCTGGGCGGGCGCATTGCTGATCGTGATGGGTTTCCTCATCGCATTCAACGCCCGCCGCGGACGATCGCTCGAGTTCTAACCGACCAAGGGGCCACAACCCCTTAAACGAATCTCGAAAGGACAATCACAGTGTCAGATATCGAAACCGTCCCGTTCCGCGGGATGCTGATCGACGGTGAGATCGTGCCCGCGTCCGACGGCGCGACCCTCGACGTAGAGAACCCCACGACCGAGGAGAACATCGGCGCGATCCCCGACGCCACCGCCGAGGACGTCGATCGTGCGGTTCAAGCCGCCCGCCGAGCCAGCCGCGGGTGGGCGGCGACGCCGTGGACCAAACGCGCCTCGATCCTGCGCGGCTACGCCGACCTCCTCGAGGCGAACACCGAGGAGCTCGCCCGCCTCGACGCGCTCGACGGCGGCCTGCCGGTCGCGAGCATGCGGGCCGACGTAGCCAGCGCCGCGAGCGAGATCCGCTACTTCGCCGGCATCGCCGGTGAGATGAAGGGCCGTACCATCCCCAGCGGCCCGGACGCGCTGACCTACACCGAGTTCGTGCCCTACCCGGTCGTGGCCCGAATCGTGCCGTTCAACCACCCGATCAAGTTCGTCGCCGCCAAGATATCCGCCGCGCTCGCCGCCGGCGCCACTGTCGTAGCGAAGCCGGGTGAGCAGACCTCACTCTCCGCCCTCCGACTGGCCGAACTGGTCAAGGACGTCTTCCCGGCCGGCGTACTCAACATCGTCACCGGTACAGGCGCCCGGGCCGGCGCTGCCCTCTCCGGCCATCCCGACGTACCCCGTGTCGCCTTCACCGGCAGCGTGCCGACGGGTGCCCGCATCATGGAAGCCGGTGCTCCTGCGATCAAGCACGTCTCGCTGGAACTCGGCGGGAAGAACCCGATGATCGTCTTCCCCGACGCCGACCCCGAGAAGGCCGCCAAGGCCTCGGTCGCCGCGATGAACCTCGCCCGCTCGATGGGGCAATCGTGCGGCTCGAGCTCCCGTGTCTTCGTCCACACCGACATCAAGGAGGCATTCCTCGCCGCGCTCGTGAAGCGCGTCGGCGAGCTGAAGGTCGGCGACCCGCTGGCCGACGACACGGACATGGGTCCCATCGCCTTCCGCGGCCACTACGAGAAGATCACCAGCTACGTGCAGAAGGGCGTCGAAGAAGGCGCCACCCTGCTGTTCGGTGGGGCACGCCCCGGCGGCCTCGACAAGGGATTCTTCATCGCGCCGACCGTCTTCTCCGACGTCACCATGAACATGACCGTCGCCCGCGAGGAGATCTTCGGCCCCGTCATGTCGATCCTCGACTGGGACGACTACGAAAAAATGATCGACCAGGTCAACGAGCTTCCCCTCGGATTGACCGGCAACGTCTGGACCAACGACATCAACCAGGCCCTGCGCACCGCACGCCGGATCGAGTCGGGCTACATCTCGATCAACGGCACCGGAAAACGCCCAACCGGTTCGCCCTTCGGCGGCTTCAAGACCAGCGGCATCGGCAAGGAGAGCGCGGTCGACGAACTGCTCAGCTACGGCCGTGAGCAATCCGTGACGATCACGCTGGCCTGACCTCCCCCTCACAGAAATGAGAAGAAACGTGACAGAGAACGCTCAGAACGCTGGCAAGGCCGTCATCTTCACCGGTGCCGCCCACGGCATCGGCGCCGCGTACGCCGACCGGCTTGCCGAGGACGGCTGGGACGTCGTCATCGCCGACCTCGACCTCGAGGGTGCTCAGAAGAAGGCCGCAGAGCTCGAGGAGCGCGGGCACAAGGCGCTCGCGATCGAGGTCGACATCAGCGACGAGGCCGCCGTCGCGGCCATGGTCGACGAGACCGTGAAGACCTTCGGGAACATCTCGGGCCTGGTCAACAACGCCGCCGTCTTCTCCGTCGTGCCGATGTCGCGGGCGCCGTTCGACGAGATCGAGCTGAACGAGTGGGACCTGATGTTCCGGGTCAACGTCCGCGGCACCTGGCAGGTGTGCAAGGCCGTCATCCCGCACATGAAGGATGCGGGCTACGGAAAGATCGTGAACATCAGCTCCGGCACGGCGCTGAAGGGCTCGGCCAGCCGTATCCACTACGTCTCTTCCAAGGGCGCCATCCTCAGCTTCACCAAGACGCTCGCGCGTGAGGTCGGCGAGGAAGGGATCCGGGTGAACTGCGTCGCACCGGGTAGCACCCTGAGCGAGGAGGCCCCGGACGAGGAGATGCTGAAGTATCGCAGCTCCCGCATCACCGACCGGGCCCTTCCCCGCGTCCAGGTTCCCGCCGACCTGGCCGGCGCCGTCTCCTTCTTCATGTCTCCCGACAGCGACTTCATCACGGGGCAGACCCTGGTCGTTGACGGCGGCACCTGCATGCACTGAGACGACGATGAGTCTGATGGAAACCGTTTACGACCGACTCCTGCACGGCGTCGTCGACCTGCACTGCCACGTCGACACCGAGTTCTCCACCACGCTGTTCCGGAAGGCAGCACCTGAGTGGGAGTGGCTGCCCCGAGCAGAGGCGGCGGGCCTGCGCGCGGTCGTCCTCAAGTCCCACCTCTGGCCGACCGTCTCCGCGCTGCCGTACCTGGACCAGATGTACGACGGAGCAGTGCAGGTCCTGGCCAGTGTCACGCTCAATCCGTCCTGTGGCGGCCTCGACCCCTTCAGCGTCGAAGCTGCGGTAGAGATGGGCGCCCGTGCGGTCTTCCTGCCCACGTGGGGCTCGGCGAACGACCACGCGAACAACGGCTTCGGCCGTCGGCTCGACGAGGCCTTCACCCACTTCGACCGCGCACGGCTCGCACACCTCACCCTCGTCGACCAGGACGGGAAGCTCAACGCCGAGACACAGGAGATCCTGCGTCTGGCCAAGGAGTACGGCGTCATGCTGAGCACCGGACACTCCTCCCCGGCCGAGGCGATCGCCTGCGCCGAGGAAGCACGGCTGATCGGCTTCGACCGGTTGGTCTTCGGACATCCCCTGTCGGGCTCGGTCGGCGCATCACGCGAGCTGGTCCTCAAAGCGGCCGAGCTCGGGGCCCACATCGAGTTCTGCTGGCCGACCATCTCACCCGGTCGGCACGACCCAGCCGACGTCGTCGCTCTCATGAAGGAGGTCAGCGCGGAGAAGGTCGTTCTGACCAGCGACTTCTTCGGTGGCAGCAACCCCTCACCGTCCGACCTCATGCGGATGCTGCTGGGCGCCCTGTTCGACGCGGGCGCATCCGAGAGCGACCTCAAACAGGCGGCGGGGGACACCCCCGCGCGGTTGCTCGGGCTCAACTAGCGACACACGGTGTCCGGGGCTTCGCCCGACAGCTCAGCCCCGGACACCGCCCTAACCACTTCCATACCTCCGGCCGCTGCGGCCACCTCAACGAAAGCGCATTCAGATGCTTGAAATTGCCGATCTCGTCAAGAGCTACGGTGCTGAGCGACGGTCCCGGTCCGTCCGCGGAAAGGCGCCCGCCACGCTGCAAGTGCGCGCCATCGACGGCGTCTCGCTCCACGTCGAGCCTGGGGAACTCTTCACCCTTCTCGGCCCGTCCGGCTGCGGGAAGAGCACCACGCTCCGCTCGATCGCCGGCCTGGAGAATCCCGACTCCGGCTCGATCACGGTCGCCGGCCGTACGCTCTTCGCCGCCGGCAACGGGCGAAAGAAGACCAACGTGTCGGTCAATCGACGCCAGCTCGGCATGGTCTTCCAGTCCTACGCGATCTGGCCGCACATGTCCGTCTTCGACAACGTGGCGTTCCCGCTTACCGTGGAGCCGCGCCGGAAGCGCCCAGGGAAAGCCGAGATCAGGAGCCGAGTCGAGCGCGTCCTGGAGACGATGGAGTTGCGTCCTTACGCCGAGCGGAAAGCGACCCAGCTCTCCGGTGGTCAGCAGCAGCGGCTGGCGCTGGCGCGTGCCATCATCACCGAGCCCTCGCTCCTGCTCCTCGACGAGCCGCTCTCGAACCTCGACGCCAAGCTGCGGGAGTCCCTGCGCTACGAGCTCAAGCGACTTCAGCGCGAGCTCGGCATCACCTCCATCTACGTCACCCACGACCAGGTCGAGGCTCTGGCGCTTTCGACCAACATCGCGGTGATGCGCAACGGCGCGATCGAGCAACTGGGGAAGCCACGCGAAATCTACGAAGCCCCGCGCAGCCGCTTCGTCGCGGAGTTCATCGGGACCTCGAACTTCATCGGAGGTGTCGTGAAGAGCCGAACGGGCGAGCAGTACGCGGTCGAGACGCCCGACGGCGAGTTGCGGCTGACCTCGTCGGCCGTGGTGCCCACCGGGACCAAGGCGATGGTCTCCATCCGGCCCGAGGCCGTCGTCATGTCGACCCAGCCGCGTTCGGACGCGCCGAACATCTGGACCGGGAACGTGGTCGCCAGGTCGTACCTGGGCGAAGCGGTCGACCACATCGTCGCCGTCGGCAAGCACGAGATCCGCGTCCGCTGTCCCGCGGACACCTCGATCGAGCCTGGGACCGAGGTGCACCTGGAACTCAAAGCGGACCAGCTCGCGCTGGTACCGATGGACTGAGCCGAGATGTCGAGGGGTGCCTTGTCTGATCACGGGTCAACGCGATGAAGTCACCCGTCAGGATCCGGAGGACGCCAGAACGATGACGACAGCGACTACCGCCACCTTCGGCAGACCGGTCGATCTGTTCAGCCGCGTCAGCACCTTGCGCATGCCTGAGATCATCGTCGACCAGATCAAGGAGCTGATCCGGACCGGCACACTCAGCGCCGGGGACCGTCTCCCCAACGAGCGGAAGATGTGCGCGAGCTTCGGCGTCAGCCGCGTCACGATGCGGGAGGCGCTGCGGGTGCTGACCTCGACCGGCCTGGTCACCAGCCGGGTCGGTGCCCACGGCGGCACCTTCATCAGCGAACCGAGCGTCGAGAGCATGGGCGCCAGCCTGGCAGACCTGCTCACCCTGTCCCCGGTGACCCCAGATGAGGTCGCGGAGGCACGAGGCGCCATCGAATCCGCGGCCGCAGCCCTCATCGCCCAACGAGCCACCGAGGACGACATTACGGAATTGGAGCGGTTCGTCGTCGCAGAGAGCGCCGCCATCGAACGCGGAATCCAGTGCAGCGCGCTCACCACCGCGTTCCACAGACACCTGGCGCTATGCGCCCATAATCCGGTCCTGACACTGTTCATCTGCGGCTTGGAGGACCAGGGTCCGGACTCGTTGCGCGCGATGGCCCCGGACGAGACCCGAGAGCGCCTGGAGAACCGCAGCGACCTGGTCGCTGCCATCCGCGAGCGCGACGTCGCCGCCATCGTGCAGGTCATGCAACGAGAGTCGCGTAGCGCCTCGTCGTAGTGGGCGTCCATCGTCCCAAGGCGAGACGTCTCCGCGCAGATTCAGGTGCTCGCGCCACTAGCCTGAAGGACATGCCTGAAGCTCCAGCCCTCGGTGAGGTCGTCGATCTGTTGCACGCCTGGTATCCGCCGCACACGGCGGCCGGCTGGGACGCGGTCGGCCTTGTCCACGGCGACCCGGAAGCACCGGTCGAGAAGGTGCTGTTCGCGGTGGACCCGACGCTGCCTGTGGCGCAGCAGGCGCAGGAGTGGGGCGCGCAGCTGCTCGTCACGCACCACCCGCTCTTCCTCAAGCCGGTGCACGGGTTCGCACCGACCACGCCGAAGGGCCGCACGCTGTGGACGCTCGCCCGAGCGGGATGTGGCCTGCTGGCGGCCCACACCAATGCCGATCAGGCGGAGACCGGTGTCAGCGAGGCGATGGCGCTGGCACTCGGCCTCGCCGACATCCGGCCCCTCGAGGCGGCAGCCGGCGCCGAGCGCTGGGACAAGCTCACCACCTACGTTCCGACAGCCCACGCGGCGCGGCTCCGTGCTGCCCTGGCCGAGGCCGGCGCCGGGAGGTTCGGGGACTATGACGGTGCGAGCTTCTCCAGCGTTGGCGAAGGCCGCTTCCGGCCGCTCGAAGGCGCCCAGCCGCACATCGGCACGGTCGGCCGGACCGAGACGGTCGAGGAGGTCCGGATCGAGGTCGTGCTCCCACGCTCCAGCCGGCACGCCGTCATCGCAGCCCTCCTGGGCGCGCACCCCTACGAGGAGCCGGCGTACGACGTCGTCGAGCTCGCCCCGACCGCGCCGGCGACGATCGGCTTCGGCCGGATCGGCGTGCTACCCGAGCCGATGACGCTGGCCGCGTTCGCCCAGCACGTCGCCGACGTCCTCCCGCGCACTGCCGCCGGCATCAGGGCGGGCGGAAGAACGGACCGAAGGATCCGGACCGTCGCACTCTGCGGTGGGGCCGGCGACTCACTGCTGCCTTCGGTCCGTTCCTCGGGCGCCGACGTCTATGTCACCAGCGACCTGCGGCACCACCTGAGCAGCGAGTTCCTGGAGCACGAGGACGCCGCGCTCGTCGACGTACCGCACTGGGCCGCCGAGTGGACGTGGCTGCCGGTCGTCGCCAAGCGGCTCCGGGGGGCCCTGGGGGATAGGGTGGAGACGCGCGTCTCGGAGATCGTGACCGACCCCTGGACACTGCGCATCTGAAGGCACATTGCGCATCTGACATCTCAAGAGGAGCACTGTTGAAGTCCGACCCGTTCGCCCAGCTGAAGCTGCTGGACATCGCTGAGATCGACGCGCGGACCCTGCAGCTGCGCCACCAGCTGAAGAACCTCCCAGAGACCAAGCAGATCCAGGAGCTGCAGGCCGAGCGGAAGAAGATCGACGACGTCGCCATCGACGTACGCACGCGACGTGACGACCTCGCTCTGGCCCAGGCCAAGGCGGAGAAGGACGTCGAGGCGGTGCGCGTGCGTCGTGCCAAGGAGCAGCAGCGCATCGACGCCGGCCAGGTCTCGAACCCGAAGGACCTGGAGCGGCTCCAGGCAGAGCTGGCCAACATCGACCGCAGGATCAGCGTCCTCGAGGACGAGGAGTTGGAGGTGATGGAGCAGCTTGAGGAGGCCGTCAAGGCGACCGCGGGCTTCGACCTGCAGATCGCCGAGATCGACGCGCGGATCCTCGAGGTCACCGCGGCCCGCGCCGAGCGCGGTGCCGACATCGAGCGCAGGCTCGCCGAGGTCATCGCCGAGCGTGAGCCGGCGATCGAGGGCATGCCGGCCGATCTGATGGCTCTCTACGACCGGCTGCGCGAGCAGCACGGCGTCGGCGCGGCCGAGCTGCGCGCCCGCCAGTGTGGCGGCTGCCGTCTGACCGTCGAGCCGGCGGAGCTGTCCCGCATCCGCGGTGCTCAGTCCGATGAGGTCATCCGGCACGAGGAGTGCGGCGTCATCATGGTGCGGACCGCCGAGTCAGGTCTGTGACCTCAACGGTGGTGGCCCGCGTCATCATCGAGGCCGACGGCGGTTCGCGGGGCAACCCCGGGCCGGCGGCGTACGGCGCTGTCCTCAAGGACGCGGCAACGGACACGGTGCTCGCCGAGACGGGCACCCCGATCGGGGTCGCGACCAACAACGTCGCCGAGTACTCCGGACTCATCGCCGGGCTGCGGCTCGCCGAGGAGCTCACGCCCGGCGCTGCGGTCGAGGTCCGGATGGACTCCAAGCTCGTCGTCGAGCAGATGAGCGGCCGTTGGAAGGTCAAGCATCCCGCGATGCGGCCGCTCGTCGAGGAGGCCAAGGCACTCGCGCCGGCCGACACCGTCTACCGCTGGATCCCGCGCGAGCAGAACAAGCACGCCGACCGGCTCGTGAACGAGGCGCTCGACGGGCTCCGTCACGGTGTCACGCTCGCCGAGCAGCCGGAGACCAGTCTGGTCGCCGAGGTCGAGTCCGTCCGCTCATCGGTGCCGGCGCGCGGTTGGTCGGCGCCCGGTGCGGCCACCACGCTGATCCTGCTGCGGCACGGCGTCACCCCGCACACCGCGGAGAAGCGCTTCTCGGGTGGTCTGGCCTCGTCCAACCCGCCTCTGTCCGAGGACGGTCGTGCCCAGATCCGCGCCGCCGCCGAGTGGCTGACGCCGCTCAAGGACCGGATCAGCGCCATCGTCACCTCGCCGGTACGGCGCACGCGGGAGTCGGCCGAGATCGCCGCCGGCGTACTCGCCAAGCAGCTCAGCGAAGAACCTGGCTTCGCCGAGATGGAGTTCGGCGACTGGGACGGGCTGACCTTCGCCGAGGTCGGTGAGCGGTTCCCCGGCGAGCTCGACCGCTGGCTCGGATCCCTGGACGAGGCACCCCGCGGCGGTGAGTCGTTCCGGACCGTCGAGAAGAGGGTCCTGGCCGGCCTCGACCGGCTGCTGGACCGCTACCACGGCGAGACCGTGCTCGTCGTCAGTCACGTCACGCCGATCAAGACGCTCGTCGCGCGGGCGCTGGAGGCCGACCTGGACGCGGTCTACCGGATGGAGCTGGCGCCGGCGTCGATCAGCGTGATCACCTTCTACGACGACGGCAACGACGGCTCCACCCGCGGATCACTGCGGTTGTTCAACGCGCTGCCGCCGTCACGCGACCCGTTCGCCGGCACGACCTGGTGAGGTCAGGGGTGCAGACTCGAGCCACCATTGGTGCAAAGTCGCGGGGAGTCAGAGCTCGCTGACCACGACGTCCAGCTGGGTGCCCTTCTTGCCCGGCGCACCGACCTCGACAGCCCAGCCGAGGTCGCGCAGCGCCTCGGCGAGCGCGGCCGGTGTCCGCGGAGCAGACCCCGATTCCATCAGTGCGCGCACGATGCGGCCCTTGGTCGCCTTGTTGAAGTGGCTGACGACCTTCCGCACGCCATCGACCTCGTGCAGCACGCGGACGGTCGCGGTCCGGGCGGCGACCTCGTCGGGGCGCCAGAACGCGGCGTAGGTGCCGCTGCGCAGGTCGACCAACAGGCCGTCGCCGAGCGCTTCGAGCGCACCCACGCCGAGGTGCTGGCGCCAGTGCGCCTGGACGCCGCCCAGGCCGGGGAGGGTGGTGTCGCCGGAGAGCCGGTACGCCGGGATCCGGTCGCCGAACCCGACCAGGCCGAAGACCGAGGACGTCACCATCACCCGCGAGCCCGCACGGCGCTTGGCAGCGGTGGAGAGGGTCGCGGCGTCGAGCGCGTCGTACAGGACACCCGTGTAGATCGCGTCCGCACGCGCCGTCGGCGCCTCCCGCAGGGACGCGTTGAGGGAGACCAGCTCCGGCTGCGTCTTGGGTACGCCGAGGGTCGCCATCGCGACTGCCGGATCGCCCTCGCACAAGGAGACGAGCGCGTCGATCACCGCCTCGCGCGCCGGTGTCAGCGACGGCAGCGACAGGCCGGACAACGACAGCGGAGCACCTCGACGCGGCGCGGTCTTGCCCTCGGACGGCGGCAACAGGATCAGCACGAGCGGCTATCTTTCCAACGTGCCCAGCAACCGAGTGATCCGGGTCGCCCACGCCGACGACGGTGTCGCCGCGCAGACCCTCCGTGCCGGCATCCAGCAGCTCCAGCGAGAGCTCGACGTGACGCCGGAGTTCCCGGCCGAGGTGGAGGCGGCAGCGGCGGCGGCCGCGAAGAATCCGCGCCTGCCAGAGCTCGACCGCACGGATCTGCCGTTCGTGACCATCGACCCGCCGACGTCGATGGACCTCGACCAGGCGATGCACCTGAGCCGCAATGCCACCACCGGCGGCTACACCGTGCACTACGCGATCGCGGACCTGGCGGCCTTCATCAGCCCGGGCGACCCGGTCGACATCGAGGCGCACAAGCGCGGTGAGTCGCTCTACGGTGCCGATTCCAAGATCCCCCTGCATCCCACCGTGCTGTCGGAGGACGCCGCCAGCCTTCTTCCGGGCGAGACCCGGCCTGCGCTGCTCTGGACGATCGAGCTCGATGCGGATGGCGAGGTCACCTCGACCCATGTCGAGCGCGCGCTGGTCAGGAGCAGCGCCAAGCTCGACTACGCCGGGGTGCAGCAGCAGCTTGATGACGGCACGGCGCCCGAGATGCTGCGACTGCTGCGCGAGATCGGGCAGAAGCGCCAGCAGGTCGAGGTCAAGCGCGGTGGAGTCGACCTCGCGCTGCCCGACCAGGAGATCGAGGTCGTCGGCGACAGGTGGCGACTCGCCTTCCGCACCCCGTTACCGGTGGAGGAGTGGAACGCCCAGATCTCGCTGCTGACCGGGTTCGGCGCCGCGTCCCTGATGGTCTACGCACGTGTCGGCGTACTCCGGACGCTGCCGGCGCCGGACCCGCACGACGTGCAGCGGCTGCACCGCACCGCTCGCGCGCTCGGCGTCGACTGGCCGGCGGAGATGCTCTATCCGGACCTCATCCGCACCCTCGACCCCGGCAACCCCAAGCACGCGGCGATGACCGTTGCCTGCACCCGGCTGCTGCGCGGCAGTGGCTACGCGGCGTTCGACGGGGAGCTGCCGGCGTGGACCGAGCACGCCGCGCTCGCGTCGGAGTACGCGCACGTGACCGCGCCGCTGCGCCGACTCGTCGATCGGTACGCCGGCGAGATCTGCGTGGCGCTGTGCGCCGACCGGCCGGTGCCGGACTGGGTGCGCCAGGCATTGACCGACCTGCCCGAGGAGATGCGGGCCAGTGCGCACCGGTCATCGGCCTACGAGCGCGGGGTCGTCGACCTGGTCGAGGCCGGCGTGCTCGCGCCGCACGTGGGGGAGAGGTTCGAGGGAGCCATCGTGGAGGTCGACGAGAAGACCGGCACCCACGGCAGCGTCACCCTCCGCGAGCCGGCGGTGGAGGCAGGCGTGGCGTCGGCAGGCGCCCAACCGCTGCCGCTCGGCACCGACGTCACCGTCACCCTTGCCAGCGCCGACGTCGCCACCCGCAAGGTCGCGTTCAGCCTGCCGTGACGGTCTGACGCCGGCGGCGCAGGATGAGGATCTGCAGCCCCAGGATCACCATCACGCCGAGCCCGATCGCGCCGTAGGTGACATAGCTGCCGAGGTGGCTGCCGGGACGGTAGGAGAGCGTGCCGGTGATGGCGCCGGCCTGGGCGCCGTACACCACCGGGATCCTCCAGTCGTTGATCAGGTGCGCGTGCTTCGGGTCCTTCTGCACGACCGGCGGCTCCGCGACGCCCATCCAGTGGATGCGGTGATCGTGCCACTGGGCGTGGTCGGTGCTGTTGAGCTTCACCCAGACCGGCGGCTTGCTGGCGTTCGCGTCGTTGGGGATCGCACCGATGGTCGCCTCCTTGTTGAGGTAGACGGCCGGGGAGAGCTTGTTCTGCCAGACGCCGGCCGAGGAGACCTTGAGGTACTGGTCGTGCTGGTAGCCCTCGATGATCAGTGGTGTGGCGCCGGCGTTGGTGACGGTGATCTGCTCGCCGTTGCTGGTCGCCACGGCCCGGACACCCGGCATCGCGGGCTGCACTCCCGTCACCTTCGTCACATAGGTGTCGAAGCCGCCGGCGAAGGCCGGGGAGGGCAGGAGGAGGGCGAGCACGCTCAGGAGCGCGGCGAGGCGACGCACGGTGGGTCCTTCCGGATCAGCAGGGTGACAGAAAGCTTCAGATGACAGGTCGGGCGAAGCGCCCCCTCGGTTCCCGGCCTGGGCGCGACGCTGGCTACAGTCACGGCCGTGACCGACCCTGACGCCTGGACGCAGCTCGCCTGCGAGGCCCGGGATGCGGCAGCGGCGCAGCGGGAGCAGGCCATGCAGGAGTTCGTGGCAGCGACCTGGCGCGACGTGTGGCGGCTCTGCGCCCACCTCGGCGATCGCGACCGCGCCGACGACCTGACCCAGGAGACCTACCTGCGGGTGCTCCGGTCGCTGCGGTCCTTCCGCGGGGACGCGCCGATCCGGCCGTGGCTGTTCAGCATCGTGCGTCGCGTCGTCGCCGACGACATCGCGTCGCGGCAGCGCCGTCGCCGCGAGCCGGTCCGCGTCGGCCGCGACGTACCCGACCATCAGGGGAGCGTGGTGCTCGAGTCCCTCCTGGAGGCGTTGGACGAGGACCGGCGGATGGCGTTCGTGCTCACGCAGGTGCTCGGCTACAGCTATGCCGATGCGGCCGAGGCGTGCGACTGCCCGGTCGGCACCATCCGCTCCCGCGTCGCGCGAGCGCGGGAGGACCTGGTCGCGATGATCGACGCTGACACCGGCCGCCGGCTGGCGTGACCGGATCCACGGGAACCGCAGCTGCCCTTCCGGTGACCTGTCCAGCGTGAGGTGTTCTGAGGTCCGGGAGGCTCTCTCGGCGCGGTACGACGGAGAAGCCGCCTCGGTCGATGAGGCGACGCTGCGCGCGCACGTGGCGGGGTGTGCCGGGTGTGCGGCGTACGAGCGCTCGCTGGCGACCGTCGACGGCGTGGTCCGGCGTGATGAGGCTGAGCCGCCGACCGACCTCCGGCGGCGGCTGGCGGAGAGCACGAGCATGCGGCTGAGTCGTCGCCGCGTCGGCGCTCGGCTGGCGCTGCGGCTCGGCGTCGCCGCGTTGGGCCTCTTCGAGCTGGCCACCGCGACCATCGAGATGTTCGACAGTCGCAACCACGAGTCGCACGAGTCCTCCTCGTTCACGATCGCCCTCTGCGTGGCGATGATCTACGCCGCGTTCCGCCCACGGATGGCCCGCGGTTATGTCCCGGTGCTCGCCAGCGCGTCGGTGCTGCTGGTCGTCACCTCGGTCACCGACGTCGACGACGGTGCGATCGGGCTGCTGCATGAGCTGCCGCACCTTGGCATGGTGCTCGGCACCGTGTTCCTGTGGCTGCTGGCGGTCGAGGACTCCGGTGGTCCGATGCTGGGCCGGCGTCGGTCGGCTGCACGCCGGCGGCCGCCGGAGCACCCGCCGCGGCTGCGCGCGGTGACGCGTGCGGTGACACGCTCGGTCGGCGCGGGCCTGGCTCGCGTCGGCCGCGGGATGGCGCCGGCCGCGCTCGTCACCCTGCTGACCGCATCGTTGGTGCTGATGGCGGGGCCGGCGTCGGCCCACGCCGTACTCGAGGCGAGTGATCCGCGTCCCGACGCGGTCCTGAAGACCTTGCCGGGCACCGTGACGCTGCGCTTCGACGAGCCGGTGACGTTGGTGCCGGGCTCGCTGCGGGTCTATGACCCCGACGGCGACCGGATCGACCGCGGTGACGTCGCGCATCCGACGGACCACGCGGACCAGGTGGCGGTCACGCTCGAGAGCGGCACCGCGCAGGGCAGCTACCTGGTCTCGTGGCGGGTGGTCTCGGCAGACTCGCACCCGGTCTCGGGCGCCTACACCTTCGCCGTCGGCAAGGCCGGCGCCGCGCCCCCCGCACCGCACGACAGCAGCTCGAAGGCGATCAGCGTCGGTCTCGGGGCGGCGCGATGGCTGGGCTACGCCGGGTCGGCACTTCTGGTCGGCGTGCTGCTGGTGGTGGCGTGGCTGTGGAGGGAGGGCTGGCGGGAGCGACGAGTACGCCGCCTGACGCTCCTCGGCGCGCTGCTCCTCGGCGTCGGCGCGATCACCGACGTGCTGCTCAAGGGTCCCTACGATGCCGCCCTCGGCTTCGGCAGCATCTCCGACGGGGCGTTGCTGCGCGAGGTGCTGGGCTCGACGTACGGACATGCGACGATCGGGCGACTGGTGCTGGCAGTGGCTGGGGCGGCCGGTGTCGTCCTCCTCGGCCGACGGGTGCTGCATCGGCTCGCGGTGACGGTCTTCGCCATCGCCTTGGGCCTCACCTTCGCCTTCGCCGGGCACGCGGCGGCCGGCAGCGGTCGCACGCTTGCGCTGATCAACGACACCGTCCACGTCCTCGCCGCCAGCACCTGGCTCGGTGGGCTGGTGCTGGTGCTGGTGCTGGTCGCGATCCACGCGGCCAGCGATGCGGCCGCAGTGGTGCGGCGCTTCTCGAAGGTGGCGATCGGGGCGGTGCTCCTGCTCGTCGCCACCGGTCTTTGGCAGATCGCCCGCCATGTCGGCTCCTGGGCGGCGATGTGGCACACCACCTACGGCCACGAGCTGCTGGTCAAGCTGCTCGTCGTCGTCCTCGTGCTCGCCCTCGCCGCCGGCTCGCAGGCACTGATCCGGCGCACCGGCACGGAACCTGAGACATCGTCGTGGGCGACCCGGCTACGCGCGGTCGTGCTCGGCGAGACGATCGGTCTGTGTGCCGTCCTCGGCATCACCTCGGGGCTGGTCGCCACCGAGCCCGCCAACACCGCCTACCACCCCAGTGCCAGCGGCTCCCTGACGTTGGTCGGCGACACCGTGCAGGTCTCCGCGATCCCCGCGGGCGACCGGGAGATGCAGCTGCATGTCTACGTCTTCGACGCGTCCGGGCAGCCGAGCGACCCGAAGCAGATCACGGCCGCTGTCTCGCTGCCGAGCAAGCAGCTGGGCCCGCTGCCGGTGACGCTCTCGGTCGCTGGCCCGGGACACCGCACCGGTGACGTCGCCGTACCCGTGGCGGGGACGTGGCGCCTGGCCGTGACGATCCGGACCACCGCCATCGACGAGGCGACGGGCTACGTCACGCTCCCGATCCGCTGACAACCCGAGTTGTCACAAATGGTGGCTCGAGTTTGCACCCCTGGGGTGCAAACTCGAGCCACCATTTGTGCAAAGTCGCGAGTCACTCGTGCTCGCGCAGCCTCGCCAGCATCCGGTTGTAGGCGGCCAGGGCCTCCTCGCCATCGGGATCGGTGACGTCCTCGAGACCCTCACCGCTGTGCTCGACCAGGGCCGACCGGCGGGCGCCCTCCAGCCAGGTCCCGGTCATCCGGGCCCGGCGCTCTGGTGAGGTGATCACGCTGATCATGAGGCCAACAGCGATCGCCATCATCAGGCCGTCGCCGCCGGCCCACATCAACGCACCAGCGGTCTGGATGTCGCGCAGTGGGTCGGGGGCCCAGCCGGGATGCATCGCCATCATCCGGGGGAAGAGCACGGAGTTGGTCTGCAGCAGCACGATGCCGACGATCGTGTCGGGAATCATCGCGGCGACCAGCAGCCCGATGCGCACCAGGTACGGCGGGTTCGGCTTCGTCGGCTCCTCACCGAGCAGCGGCATCAGGAAGAGGTAGCCGGCGACGACATACAGGACGAGCTCGGCGGTCATCAGCCACGAGTGCTCGGCCATGCTGTCCATGAAGCCGGTCAGGTGGGTGCCGATGATGGTCGCGGTGTAGACCAGCACGCCGGTGGCGGGATGACTGAGCACGGTGACCGGCCACGAGTGCAGCACCCGCTGCACCCGCGCGCGCGCCGGGCCGTGGAACGCCTCCAGCAGCACCGTCAGCGGGTGCCCGAGGACCAGCAGCGTCGGCACCACCATGATCAGCATCAGGTGCAGCACCATGTGCATCCAGAAGACCGACATGGCGTAGGTCCCGATCGCCGAGGCGACGCAGACCCACATCAGCACCACACCGACCAACCAGCTCACCACCCGCCACGGCCGGACCGTGGAGGTGGCTCCGGCGGACCTGCGGGCGAGCAGGTACCCACCTATCAGCAGCACCGCCGCCTCGAGCCAGCCGGCTTCCAGGTGCCACGTCGTGAAGAACGTGCTCCAGGTCAGCGGTGAGAGATCAGCGTCCATCCCGGGCATGCCGGACAATTCCATACCTCCTGCGCCGGCCCCGCGGCCGGCTCCTCAGGTTACGACCGCTTGCGGCGTACCGAGGAAAGCCCGACGGCACCGGCCGCGAGCACCACCGCGATGATCGACAGGACGAGCGGCGTCTTGGAGCTGTCGTCCTTCTCGACGACCTCCTTGGCGGGGGCCGCGCCGGCGGCCGTCGAGGTGGTCGTCGAGGTGGGCGTCAGGGTCAGCACCGGGGCCGGGTGCGCGGGCTCGGGCTGGCCTGCGACGGTCGGGTCGATCCAGCGGACGACCGAGCCGTCGCTGTAGCTCTGCAGCGCCTTGAACACGACGGTGCCTGACGTCGGCAGCGGGCCCAGCGAGATGTCGAACTCGTCGAACTCGCCCGGCTTGATGTCGTTCGCCGCCGAGGTGGGCGTCCACACCACCTTGCTGACGTCGTCGCCGCTCTTGCTGACCCTGAAGCTCCAGCCCGGATGCGGCTTCACGCTCACCGCGGCGAAGGCCGGCTTCTGCGGGAAGTAGATCGCCAGCTTGGTGGTGGAGGCGGTGTCGGACTCTGTCGGCACCCGGAACGTCAGCTTGGAGTAGCTGCCGCCGGTCGCGGTGTTGGGATTGACCGTGACGTGGGCGCTAGCGGCGCCGGCAAAGGCGAACGTGGCGGTCAGCGCGAGGGCAGCAACAGCAGGTACGGCGAGGGTGCGGTTCATCGTGTCCCGTTCCGGAGTGGGCAGGCGGTCGTCCGAACAGTCGGCTCGGAACGTGGGACGGTTCCGTAAAGATGCTGCGACCCGCGTCACTCCTCGCCGGTGGCGACCGGTCGGTCGGTGTTGCTCCACTGCGACCACGAGCCCGGGTACAGGGCGGCGTCGATGCCGGCGATAGCGAGCGCGGCGACCTCGTGGGCGGCGGTCACGCCGGAGCCGCAATAGGCGGCGACAGGGGTCTCGGCGGTGACGCCGAGCGACGCGAAGCGGGCACGCAGCTCGGCGGCGGAGCGGAACCGGCCCTCCTCGTCGAGGTTGGCGCCGGTCGGCGCGTTCACAGCGCCCGGGATGTGGCCGGCCTTCGGGTCGATCGGCTCGGTCTCGCCGCGGTAGCGCTCCGGTGCGCGGGCATCGAGCAGGACGCCGCCGCGCTCGTCGGCCCAGGCTCCGGCGGCGTCGGCGTCGATCGTGGGGACGCTGCCGGGTCGCACCGTGACCGAGCCAGGGGTTGGCACCACCTCGTCGGTCGCGAGCGGCCGGCCCTCGGCGACCCACGCGGGCAGCGCGCCGTCCAGGATCCGCACGTTCGCGAGGCCGGCCCAGCGCAATAGCCACCACGCTCGGGCGGCCGCGAGGTTGCCCTCGCCGTCGTACACGACCACGGTCGAGTCGTCGTCGACGCCCCACCGCCGGGCCGACGCTTCGAGGTCGGCCGGTGACGGCAGCGGGTGCCGGCCCTCGGTCGCCGGGCCGTGCCCGGCGAGCTCGGTGTCGAGATCGACGAAGACCGCGCCGGGGATGTGCCCGGCGAGGTAGTCGGCATGCCCGTCGTACCGCGCGCCTCCGGCGACGGTGAGGCGCCACCGTACGTCGAGGACGACGGGCGGCTCGGCGGAGCCGAGGGCGGCGGCAAGCTCGGTCGCGGTGATGAGGACGCTCACAGGACCGAGCCTAGGTCTCCGGCGCCGTGTCCGGGGATCCGCTCTCCTGGTCCTCGTAGGTGAAGAACGCGATCTTGCCGTCGGCCTCGAGCACGGCGTACTCGATGTCGGCGGTTCGCCGGACGCCCTGCTGGCGGGCCGCCACCAGGAGGTCGGCGATCGAGAGGCGCTCGTCGCGCATCGTGCTCTCGAGCGGCTGGCCGTCCTGCCAGACCAACACCGGGCGGCCCGAGGTGAGGGGCCGGATCCGGGGAAAGCGCCATTGCGCCCAGCCGACCGCGACCGTGAGCAGAGCGAACGTGCCGATACCCAGGAAGCCGGCGGTCACGGAGTAGTCCTGCTGGGTGACGGCCTGCTGGATGAGGTCGCCCATGGTCACGTAGATCAGCAGCTGGAAGGTGCTCAGCTCGCCGAGCGTGGAGCGGCCGAGGGCGCGCGTGACCGCCCAGAGGAAGCAGTAGATCACCAGGGCACGGAGCACGATCTCCATCAGGGCACCAGCCTCGTCTTGAAGTCGACGCTCGCGGCAGGGTGGCCGTGGTCGAGGACCCGCGCCGTACCGCTGTGTCCGATCTGGCTCGCCGGCTGGACGTAGATGTCGAAGTCGATCGTCAGGGTGTCGCCCTCCGGCTTGTCGAAGGTCATCTGGTCCCACTGGCCGTCGCTGGTCTCGTCGGAGGGCTGGGGGGTGATGCCCTGCGACTCGAAGATGTCGAAGTAGCTGCCCGTCACCTCCACCGTGACCGGGCCGTCGAACCCACCGGGCCGAGTGACGGTCAGCTGCCACGGCACGTCCAGGCCGGCGCGAGCGATGCGCGGGTACTTCAGGTCGAGGTGATAACCGCCTGAGCTCGCCGAGACCGAGCCGGTCTTCATGCCGAGATAGCCGAAGAGAGCTGCTACCACTAGGAGGAGTACGGCGATCAGGAAGCCGCGGCGACCCCAGGCCGCGAGACGCTCCCTGGGGTCGTTGGCGACGTCGTCGAATGTCGAATCGGGGACTTGCACGTCGGGGTAGTACCCCCGAAGCGGTGTCGCCAAGTCTTGAGCAGCGGTGGGTACCGGAGGGCTTGGCCCCCACGAGGAGGAAGCGATGACCGCCTACGGAATCTACGCCGTGGTGCTGACCGTCGTGGTGATGGTCGGTGTGGCCGTGTTCATCCTGCTCTTCGAGCGCAAGCGTGCCCGCCAGATCGAGCACGACCTGCATGAGATGGCGCCCGACCACCGGCCCGGCGATGGGCCCGGCGATAGGCCGAACCAGCGACGCGACTGATGAAAGGTGCATGACATGCCCGGCGAACAGGAGCTGCCGTCCACGTTGAAGCGCTCGCCCCAGAAGGCGCAGCGCACCTGGACCGAGGCGCACGATGCGGCCGTCGAGGAGTACGGCGAGGGCGAGCGGGCGCACCGCACCGCGTTCAGTGCGCTCAAGCACGACTTCGAGAAGGTCGGCGACCACTGGGAGCCCAAGGAGGAGAAGGGCCCGTCGGATGCTCAGGCGAGCAAGGAGGGCGCTCCGGCGCGCCGGGGCGGTCCGACCGCCGAGGGTGTGGACGCGAACGCCTCCAAGGAACACCTGCTCGGGATCGCGCGACGACTGGACATCTCCGGTCGCTCACGGATGACGAAGGATGAGCTGGTCGACGCGATCGAGCACGCGAACCGGCGCGAGACCAGGAAGGCGCGCAGCTGAACGTCATCGCCCCAGACCTCCTAGCACCGGGAGGGACGCTCCGGCAGGATGGCCGCATGGACGTGCGGCACATGGCGGAAGACGAGCTGCGATGACGCTGGTAGCGGGCGGCCCGAGTGCCGTGGAGATCGCCGGCGACGTACGCGCCGGGCGACGGAGCGCCCGATCGGCGGCAGAGGCGTCGCTGGCTCGGATCGCCGAGGTCGACTCCCAGCTCAATGCCTTCACGATCGTGCTCGCCGAGGAGGCGCTGGCCGAGGCCGACGCGATCGACGCGCTGCCTCTCGGCGAGCGGGGTCCATTGGCCGGCGTACCGATCGCGATCAAGGCCGAGAACGACGTCGCGGGCGTGGTGACGACCTTCGGCGGCCGTGGCAACAGCACGCCGGCCGCCGCTGACTCGGAGGTGGTGCGACGCCTGCGGGCCGCCGGCGCGGTGGTCGTGGGCATCACCGCGATGCCGGAGTTCGGGCAGTTCCCGTTCACCGAGTCGGTAGCGCACGGCGTGACCCACAACCCGTGGGCGCTCGACCGGAGCACCGGCGGCAGCAGCGGCGGGTCGGCGGCAGCCGTTGCCTCAGGTTGCGTGCCGGTCGCGCTCGGCGGCGACGGCGGCGGCTCGATCCGGATCCCGTCCTCGTGCTGCGGCCTGGTGGGTCTCAAGCCCGCCCGTGGCCGGGTCAGCATGGCGCCGCACGCCTCGCTGTGGGGCACGCTCGGCACGGGCGGACCACTGACGCGCACGGTCGCCGACTCCGCCCTCGTCTACGACGTGATCCGGGGTGTCACGGCGATCGACTGCTGGTCGGCGCCCGAGCCGGCGATGTCCTATGCCGCTGCGGCGGCTGACCTGCGCCCGCGGCGGATCGCCTGGCTGACAGCGCCTGCCCTGGGGCCGGTCCGCGTCGATCCTCAGGTCGCCGCCGCGGTGTCGCGGACGGCTGCGCGGCTGGCCGAGGCCGGTCACGAGGTGCTGCCGGTCGAGGGCCGCTGGCCCGATGTCCAGGCCGCCTTCGTGCCGCAGTTCTTCGCTTCGATCCGCGAATGCGTCGGCCTGGTCGAGCATCCCGAGCGGCTCGAGCTCCGCAGCCGGCACACCGCCGCGCTGGGCGCATGGGCACGCGGGCCGGTACTGCGGCAGTCGGTGGCGCTCGGCGCGAAGGCGCGGACCGCGTTCATCGACCGCTTCCGCGAGTACGACGCGGTCCTCAGTCCGACCCTGGCGTGCTTGCCGCCCACGCTCGGACAGCTCGACGGTGCCGGCAGCATCAGAGCGCTGCTCCGCAGCCTGCCGATGATCGCCTTCACCACCGTCGCCAACACCACCGGCCTCCCGGCGATGTCGGTGCCTGCGGGGGAGTCCACCGAAGGCCTGCCGATCGGCGTACAGCTCTCCGGTGTGACCGACGACGAGGGCCCGCTCTTCGCCATCGCCGCGTCGCTGGGGCTCTGACCCGGTCGCGCGCGGCCGCTTCCTGCGGTCGATTCCGCGGACGCGGGGCGGCGGGACAGTGGATACTGCGCGGGTGCTGGAGAGATTCCTCGCGTCCCGGACGGGGCGGTTCGCGTCGCGCTGGGCGTTTGTGCTGCCTTGGGCCGCGCTGTCGTTCGGACAGCCGACACACGCCGACGAAGCGTGTGTGGCGGCGACGGCCGCACACTATGCGGCGCCGTTCTACGTGTCCTGCGTCGCCGGTGCGGCGTGGCAGGTGCTCAACCGGCGGGACATGGTCGACCGGTTCTCGATCTGGGCGATTCTCCTCGTCGTGGCGATCGGGGTGGGCTCGCTCGTCAGCCACGATTGTGCGGCGAACGTGCTTCTCACGTTGGTCGGCCTGTTCGGCGTCCCCGTCGGTGTCGTGCTCGCCGAGGAGTGGCACCGCTACCGGGACAAGAAGGCCCTGGGGCGGCTGCCGTTCGGTGAGCACGAGCTGCGCGACCTGCGCTGAACGCGGCTGCAAGAACCCCGCAGATGCGGGGAAATCGCATCCCCGCCTCGAGGGGACGCGTCACTTTCCCACCAATGCGGGGAAATGACAGCCGGCCCGCAACCTCAACCGACCGCGGTCAGCCCAGCGTCGCGCTCGCCTCGCCACCACCCAGCGTCACCGTCACCACGCCGCCGGCAGCACCCACCCGGTAGTCACCCGCCCAGCCGGTGACGGTCACCCGTCCCGCTGCGTCCGTCCGCAGCCGGGTCGGGGCCAGCCACCACTCGCCCTTCACCAGCCGCCGCAGCGCGTCGTACGCCGGCTTGGGGGTGCCGTCCGCCCGCACGAGTCCGGCGGGCGCACCGAGCCAGGCACCCTCGTCGCTGAGCCCCCAGTAGGTGATCGCCTCGACCGCGGGATGCCCCGTCAGTGCCCGATAGTGCCGCTCCACATCGGACGCCTGTCGCTCCTCGCCCTCCGGTGTGGAGGGCCAGGACACCGGCCGGAAGTCGTTGAGGTCCTCGATCTCGGCCGGCATCAGGTCGCCGGAGACCATCGTGGTCTCGGTCCAGTGCAGCGGCAGGCCGTAGCGGGCGAACCGGTCGCAGATCGCAAGCGTCCGCTCCTCGCCCCAGTAGCCCTGGTGCATGTGGCTCTGCAGCCCGATCGCGTCGATGCCGATGCCGGCCTCGAGCAGTCCCTCGATCAGGCACTCGTAGGCAGTGCCGAGGTTGAAGTCGTTGATCAGCAGGGTCGCGCTCGGGTCGGCCGCACGAGCCTCCTCGAAGGCCATCCGCACCGTCGCGATCCGGCCGCGTTCGCGGCACAGCCGCGTGATCGCATTCGGACCGATGTCACCCTCCAGAGCCGCCTCGTTGTCGAACACCGGCATGATCACGACCTCGTTGATGACGTCCCAGGCGGAGACGACGCCGGAGTACGCCGAGACGTCGCGGCGTACCCGCCCGCGCACAGCGCGCTCGACCTCGTCGACCGTCCGGTCGCCCAGCCAGGTCGGCGCCAGGGTGTGCCAGACCAGCGGGTGGCCCTTGACCCGCACCCCGCGCTCGGCGAACCAGCGCGCGGCGGCCAGCAGCCGCGACGTGTTGGGCACGCCCTCGGTCGGCTCGACGTTCGCCCAGTAGAACGGCAGCGTCGCGGTGTTGAAGACGTCCAGCCACAGGTCCGCCAGCGGGTTGGTCTCCGACGGGTCGGCGCCGACCATCTCGAAGCCGGTGTTCCCGAACCCGAAGGCGTGCGAGAGCTGCTCGACCTCGACCTCGGTGTCGGCCAGCGACCGACCGTCGGTTGTGTGCAGGGTCAGGACGGTCTCGACGGCTCGGCTCGCAGACGTTGTCACAGGGCGCCACGTTAACGGTCGGCGACCGGCCGCCTAACACTGTGACCCCGCTCATAACCCCGCGTCGGCGCTGTCGTTCAGGCAGCATGGGCTTCTTCGACGGGCTGGATCGACGCAGCTTCCTCAAGATGGCGATGGCGGCCGGCGGCCTGGCCGCGCTCAACGACCTCGCCGGGCCGGTGCTCGAGCGCGCCTATGCCGCGGATCCTGCCGGCACCGGTGGGCTCGGCGACATCGACCACTTCGTCTTCCTGATGATGGAGAACCGCTCCTTCGACCACTACTTCGGCACCATGTCCGGCGTGCGCGGGTACGCCGACGCGGCCGCCGACGGCTCGATCAAGCAGTACGGCTTCGACCCGGCGACTCGCACCGCCGACCCCTCGTCGTACCTGCTGCCCTTCCGGCTCAACACGGTCCAGGGCTCCAGCCTCGACGGGGAGTGCATCAACGACCCGACGCACAACTGGGCGCCGCAGCACCAGGCATGGAACGGCGGCAGGATGGACAGCTGGGTGCCGGTGCACCTGGCCAACGAGGGCCTCACCAACGGCCCCGCGACGATGGGCTACTACACCCGCGCCGACATCCCGGTGCACTGGGCACTGGCCGACGCGTTCACGATCTGCGACCACTACTTCAGCTCCGTGATGGGACCGACCGACCCGAACCGGCTCTACTGGATGAGCGGCACCATCGACCCCGACGGCCAGTACGGCGGGCCCCTGCTCGACACCCCGACTGCGATCCCCAACTTCAGATACAGCTGGCGGACGATGCCGGAGAACCTGCACGACGCCGGCGTCTCCTGGAAGATGTACACCGCCCAGCAGGTGCCGGTGCTCTCCACCGCTGTGCTCTCCGGGATGATGCAGTCGTTCAAGCAGACGGCCACCAAGCCCTATCTGATGACCAACGGCGTGCTGCCGATCTATCCCGAGAACTTCGCCGCCGACGTCGCTCTCGGCACGCTCCCGCAGGTCTCCTGGATCATCCCGCCCTTGCTGAACTGTGAGCACCCGGCGCTGCCGCCGTCGTTCGGGGCGGTGACCCTGCTGCAGGTGCTCGACACGCTGACTTCCAACCCGGCCGTCTGGGAGAAGACCGCGCTGATCATCAGCTACGACGAGAACGGCGGCTTCTTCGACCACGTCGCGCCGCCGACCCCGCCCAAGGGCGAGCCGGGGGAGTGGCTGACCGTCAACCCGCTGCCATCGACCGCCGGCGGTGTGGACGGGCCGATCGGCCTCGGCTTCCGGGTGCCGGCGATGGTGATCTCGCCGTACTCGCGGGGCGGGCTGGTCGCCAGCGACACCTTCGACCACACCTCGCAGCTGCGGCTGGTCGAGAAGCGCTTCGGCGTGGAGGTACCCAACCTGACGTCCTGGCGGCGCAAGACGGTCGGGGACATGACCGCGGCGTTCAACTTCGCCGCCGCACCCGATGCGTCCAAGCCGACGCTCGAGACCCGCAGCGAGCTGGGCGTCGCGGCGACGGTGCTGCAGTGCCGGGCCACCTACGACGCGATCACCGGCACGTTCATCGAGGACGCCTACCCGGGATACCCGGTCGCGGAGAACGTGATGCCGGTCGTCGAGAGCAGCCCCACCCGCGGTACGCCGTCCGGCCTCGGCGGCTCTGCCACGACGACGGCTCCGGCCGCCACGACGACGGCTCCGGCCGCCACGACGACGGCTCCGGCGGCGAGCGGTGGTGCGGTGGTGGCGCTCCTCGACACCGTCGGGGGGATCCTCGCCCCCACGAAGCACCCGAGCAGCCGGATCGCGCTCGCCGCGCACGAACTGTCGGGCGCCCCGCTCTCGAGCCCGGACCGCGACCAGGATCCCGACCCGGTCGGCTGACCTCGGCGGACCCGGGGGCCGCTGAGTCGCGTGACAACGAGTGGCCGCCTTCCCGCCTTGGCGGGGAAATCGCAGCCCGGCCCGATCCGGAGTCGTCATTCGCCCACGTCGGTGCGCAAATCGCACCGGCTTGGTGCTGAGCCTTGGTACTGAGCGTCGCGCGCTGTCGGTGTGACCCTTGACACATCATTAGTAAGTACGGTGAACTAACAAACGTGACCCAAGACCGATCCCGCCGCCGCGCCCTCCGCCCGAGTGGCAAGCTGCGCCAGGAGGACGCGCGCCGCCACCATCGCGCGCTGTTGCTCCAGGTGCTCTTCGCCGAGGG
>Ga0164242_10000662_pt1 | contig 41634 bp, 42 predicted proteins | sample OricomgcompostMG_FD_108783 | JGI IMG/M metagenome (GOLD analysis project Ga0164242, IMG submission 108783) | Miracle-Growth compost microbial communities from Emeryville, California, USA - Original compost - Miracle growth compost (MG) ... | reverse complement strand
TGCTGTTCCACACAAAGCCCTTGGGGGGCTTGGCGCAGGTCGTCGCCACTTGACGCACAGTTTCCATGCCGATGCCGGTTTCCGCCGCGGCATTACCGCGCACTGCCGCCCCGCCGCCGCCACCCCCGCCGTTTTTCACGCCTTTTTGTGCCTCCTCGAAGGCCGTTTTCAGCGTATCTTCAAATTCCTGCGCTATTTTCGCCAATTCCGCTTCGCTAAAAACGCCATCCGCCTTCAATTTCGCGGCATACAGCGCATCCGGTGCCGGGTGGTTTTTAATGGTTTCATACAGCACAGGCTGGGTGAAAGTCGGGTCGTCACCTTCGTTATGGCCCCATTTCCGGTAACCAATAAATTCCAGCACCACATCCTTGTGAAAAGTGCTGCGGTAATCCCACGCGAAGCGCAACGCCTTCCAACACGCCTCGATGTCGTCGGCGTTCACATGCACGATGGGAACACCCAGCATTTCAAACACTTCCGTGCAATAGCGGCCGCCATAAGCCTCGTCCGGATTGGCCGTGAAGCCCACCTGATTGTTCAGCACGAAGTGCAGCGTCCCGCCCACGCCGTAAGCCTTGATATTCATAAGGTTATTGCACTCGGCCACCACCCCCTGTCCGGCAACCGCGCTGTCACCGTGGATAAGCACCGGCACCACCTTGTCAAACCCGCCCGCGGCCTCGCCTTTCGCCCGCGCCACCCCCAGCACGCTGGGGTTCACCGCCTCCAGGTGGCTGGGGTTGTAAAGCAGCTGCAGTTCAATATTTTTTCCTTCAATATCAGCATTATAAACCTTCCCGAGGTGGTATTTCACGTCGCCGCTGCTCGGCCCGCCCACCTGTTCCAGCTTGTCGGCAAACGCCGCAAATAATTCGGCATACGGCTTATGCAGCACATTGCATAAAACATTAAGCCGCCCGCGGTGTGCCATGCCCATCACCACGTGTTTCGCGCCGTTTTCCGCGGCAATCCGGGCCAATTCCTGCAGCACCGGCACCACCCCGTCATTCCCCTCCACACTAAACCTCTTCACCCCCACAAATTTAGTGTGCAACATTCGCTCCAGCCCACCGGCTTCCACCAATCCTTTATAAAGCCTTGCCTTCACACTCTTGTCGGCCGCCAAACCTGACGCCTTATTTTCCCACCAGTCCTGCACCCATGCCCGCTCCGCGGGCTCGCGAACCACGCCACATTCCACACCAATGCTGCCACCGTAAATCTCCTGCCAACGGGCAGAATCCGCGCCCTTCAATTCCTCCGGCAAGTCCCCCTTGTAATCTTTGAACGGATTGGTGTGGGCTACCAAATGCCCGCGCATACGCCACGCCTCGGCCAACGGCATAACCTCGCCTCCAGCAGCGCCACCGACGCTTCCAGCAGCCTGCCAACCCAGAAAATACGCCTTCCACTCCGGCCCTACGCTCTCAGGGTCTTGCTGGAACTTCGCAAACAGCTCTTCCACCAGCGGCAGGCTGGCGCTGTCAAATACGGCAACTTGGGTCATAGGGGGCCTTAACCTCTTCTCTGGAAACAGCGGCACCCTAACCCCACCTTGTATCAAAGGCAATATGCCGGATTATTATTCCAGCACTCTGTCCGCGCCATAGCTGTGCCGCAACCACGTCACCTGCCGCTTGGCGTATTGGCGCGTGCCGCGCACCACCACTTCGCCCACCGCATCCAGCGCCATTTTTCCGTCCAGATACGCAAACAATTCTGCCATGCCCAAGCAGCTCATGCCGGGCATATCCAGTGTATAACCGGCATCGCGCAACGCCTTGGCTTCATCCACCACCCCGGCTGCCACCATCGCCTCCCACCGCTTGCCGATGCGCGCATACAGCATCTCCCGCGGCAGATTCACCGCCAGCTTTTCAAAGGTGTATGGAAAACCCTTCTTTTCCCCACCCTGCCAATCACTCAAGGCAATGCCGGTATGCCGCCACACACATAATGCCCGCACAATCCGCTGGGTATCTCCGGGCTTTAACCTATCCGCCGCCTTTGGATCCACCTCATGCAACTGAGCATGCAGTACCGGCGCATCAATACCCTCAAATTCACATACCACCTCGTCGGGAATATCCGGAATTTCGCTCATGCCTTCCATCAATGTGCGCAAATAAAATCCCGTTCCTCCCACCACAATCGGCACCTTTCCGCGAGCCAGAATGTCCTCAATCGCCGCACCGGCTAGCTTCGCCCACCGCGCGGCATCGGTCTTTTCTCTAGGGTCCATGAATTCAAACAGGCGATGCGGCGCGCGCGCATACTCTTCGGCGCCGGGGCACGCCGTCAAAATCGGCATGTGCTTGTAAACCTGGCGGCTGTCAGCATTGATAACCTCCCCGCCCAACCTCTCGGCCATCACCAGCGCACGCGCGGTCTTGCCGCTGGCCGTGGGGCCGAAAATCACCACCACACGCGGTAAATCATTAACCACGTTACGGGTTCACAAACGTTTTCATTGCCTCCACACTGGGGTCAATGACCATCAGTGTGTTGCTGGGCGCAAAGGCGTGCTTGTAAACATCGAGGGATTTATAGAACTGGTAGAACTTCGGATCCTTGCTGAACGCCGCGCCGGTAATCAGCGTGGCCTGCGCTTCGCCCTGGCCCCAAAGCTTGCGTGCGTCGCGCTGGGCCTCGGCCAGCATCACGGTACGCTCTTTCTCGGCTTCCGATTTTATCTTTTGCGCAGCCTCCTGCCCTTCGGCACGTAACTGTGCGGCCTCTTTCTCGCGTTCCGCACGCATCCGGGCAAACACAGCCTCGCTGTTGGCCTGCGGCAAATCCGCCCGTTTCAGGCGCACGTCGACGATATCGATCCCCATCGGCGCCGCCTCGGCTTCCGACTGGGTAAGGATGTTTTTCATCACCGCATCGCGCTTGTCGCCCACCAAATCCACAAGCTTCACCAGCGCCACCGATTCCCGAATGTTCGAGTTCACAATCGTGTCCAGCCGCTGCAACGCCTGCGGAACGCTGCGCACATTGCGGTAGAAACGTCCCGCGTCGGCAATCCGCCAGCGGGTGAAGCTGTCCACCAGCACACGTTCTTTATCCAGCGTCTGCACTTCTTCGGTGGGACTGTCGTTGGTCAATATGCGCTTGTCGAAGTACACCACCCGGTTATAAAACGGCACCTTCACATGCAGGCCTGGTTCATTCACCAGCCGCACCACGCGCCCCAATGCCACCACCATGGCCTGCTGGGTCTGGCTGATCACGAATATGCTATTCCACACCGCCAGCACCAGCACGGCGGCAACAATTCCCAATATCCATGTCCGCTGCATCATTCGGCTCCCTTTCCGCCGGGCAGGCCCATCACTTTATCCAGTGGAAGAAACGGCAATACATTCTGCCCGCCCTTCCCGGTCAAAACCACCTTATGCACGTTCTGCATCACATCCTGCATGGTATCCATGTACATACGCTCGCGCGTCACCGCCGGAGCCTTCTCATACGCCGCGACCTGTTCGTTGAAGCGTTCCGCATCGCCGGTGGCCTCGGCAATCTTGGCGGCTTTATAGGCTTCGGCATCCTGCGTAATCTTGGCAGCCTGTCCGCGTGCCAGCGGCAGTATTTTATTGGCGTAGCCCTTGGCCTCATTAATCAGGCGCTGCTTGTCGGCGGCAGCGGCCTGCACATCCCGAAAGGCATCAATCACCTCCTTGGGCGGATTCACCTGCTGAAGCGCCACTTCCAAAATGTTCACGCCCATGCCGTAACTATCCAGCACCCGCTGCATGCGCGCCTTCACCTGTTGCTGAATCTCGGCCTTGTTGTTGGTCAGCGCATCGTCAATCGGGTGCTTGCCCAACACGTCACGCATTACGCTTTCAGCCACGTCAGCCAACGTTCCCTCCGGGTCTGCCACGTTGAACAGGTACGCCGCCGGGTCGCTAATCTTCCAGTTCACGGTGAAGTCAAGGTCGACGATGTTCTCATCGCCGGTCAGCATCAAACTTTCCTCGGGCACATCGATGTCGTTGCCGTAGTTATTCGCGTCGCGGAAACCCACTTCCAGCAGGTTCACGCGCGTCACGGGTACCTTCACCACATGCTCCACCGGCCACGGCACATGGTAATTCAGTCCGGAATCGCTAGTGCGCGCATACGCGCCGAACCGCGTTACCACACCCTGCTGTTCCGGCCCTATTATATAGAGTCCGCTCAGCGTCCACAGGCCGAACACAATCAGCACCCACCATTCGGGTGGAATCCGCCGCGCGAAGTCGCCACCGCCGCCAAAACCTCTAGGGCCTCCGCCACTCCGCTGTTGACGCCAGAAACCGCGCAGCCGCTCCGCCATCTGGTTCACCACATCCTCAATATCCGGCTGCTCGCGCTGCGGCGCGCGCGGCTCACCGGCGGGCTGCTGCGGCCTGGTTGCCTTGCGCGGTTTGCCCCACGGGCCTTCGCCGTTATCCCATGCAAAAATCTTCATGGCGTTAGCATACCTGCATCATGCACCGGGTCAAGCCAAGCTGGCCTATTCAATCACAATCTTCACCGGGCCTACGTCCTGCGCCGCCTGCACCTTCTCCCACACCGCTACCGCCATCGCCCGATACACCTCGGCAGCCTTGCTGTCAGGACTGCCAATCACCACCGGCATCCCGGCATCGCCCTTTTCGCGCACGTCAAGCTCCAGCGGAACCTCCCCCAGCAAATCATAGCCCAGCTCTTCCGCCATCGCCTGTGCGCCGTGAGCGCCAAACACATGGCTGGCCTCACCGCAATGCGGACACACAAACACGCTCATGTTCTCCACCATGCCCAGCACCGGTACGTTCACCTTGCGGAACATCTCCAACCCCTTGCGCGCATCAATCAAGGCGATGTCCTGCGGCGTACTCACAATCACCGCGCCGTCCAGAGCCACCTGCTGGGTGATGCTCAACTGGGTGTCGCCGGTGCCCGGCGGCATGTCCAGCACCAGAATATCCAACGGCGCCCCTTCCGCCCCCCAACGCACCTGCCGCAGCATCTGCATCAGCGCGCTTTGCACCATCGGCCCGCGCCACACCGTGGGCGTGGCCTCATCCACCAGAAAGCCCATGCTCATCACCTTCACCCCGTGCGCCACAATGGGGGTAATCATCTGCCCGTCACTCTCCGGCTTGGCATCTTTTACACCCATCATGCGCGGCTGGCTGGGGCCGTACACATCGGCATCCATAAGTCCCACCTTCAACCCCTGTAACGCCAGCGCCACAGCAAGGTTGGCCGCCGTGGTGCTCTTGCCCACACCGCCCTTGCCGCTAGCCACGGCCACCACATGCGCCACGCCTTCAACCTTCGCCGCCATATCCTGAACCTAACCTGTTATTTCATTATCTCTGTCTCGCTCACCGCACGCGGAGCCAGCGGCTTCATCGGCATGTTCATGCTGAACACCGTGCCGTCCTTGCGCGGGGTAAAGTCCACCACCTGCCCCACCTCATGCCCGCACGCCCGGCCAATCCACACTTCGCGCCAACGGGTCTTGGCATCTTTCGGGTAGAACACCACCTGCGTGCGCACAATGCTGGGCACCGCCGAGCATTGCGGCAAAAGCTTGCGCACCGCAAGGGCAAAACTCTTCACCACATCGGCCTGCAACTTTGGGTCGGTCAGCGTCTCGCCGGGAATCATCGCCTCCACCGCCACCTTGCCGCCCTTATCCGCGCTGAACAACACACCACGCATGTCCGGCTGGCCGCACGCCGCCACAATATAACGCACTACCCACTGCGCCCCGGCCACACCCTTGGCATCGAAGGGTTCCTTCAAAACCGTCAACGTGCTCTCGCGCAGAACCTTCAAGTCGTCACAACCCAACCCGCGGTTTTGCTGAACCAGCACCGCCGCCACCTTGTCGTTGGCCTGCTCGCTCGCCGCCCGCAACGTCGCCACCGCCGGGCTTTCCGCCAGTGCTACCGCAGGCAACAGCACGGCCAAGCCAAAAACAGACCACTTAAACGCGCGCATATACCACCCAATCATATGTCCAGTTTTCCTCGCTATGCGCTTCACGGCTCACTTCCCGCCATTCGTTCTTATTGATACGCGGAAAGACACTATCACCCTCCACCGCGGCATGCACCTCAGTTAAGTAAAGCCTGTGCGCCAGCGGCAGCGCCTCGGCATAAACTTGCCCGCCCCCGGCCACCATCACCTCGCCGTCACCGGCCAGCGCCAGCGCATCCGCCAGGCTGCCCGCCACGTCCACCTCCCCAGCCTGCCATGCCGGGTCGCGCGTCACCACGATGTTCCGGCGCCCCTTCAGCGGCCGAAACGCCGCCGGAATGCTCTCATACGTCTTGCGCCCCATCACCACCGGTTTGCCCATGGTCATACGCGCAAAATACGCCATATCGTCCTTCAGCCGCCACGGCAGGCCACCATTGCGCCCAATCACGCCATTGGCGGCCACCGCGGCAATCAGGCTGACAGTCGTCATGGTTAAACAGCAACCGGCGCCTTAATCGCGGGCCACGGATCATACCCCTCCAGCGTGAAATCCTCATACTTAAAGCCGAAAATATCCTTCACCTCCGGATTAATGCGCATGGTCGGGAATGGCCGCGGCACGCGCCCCAGCTGCTCCTTCACCTGCTCCAGATGGTTGCTGTAGATATGAACATCACCAAATGTGTGCACAAACTCGCCCGGCTCCAAATCGCACACCTGCGCAATCATCATGGTCAAAAGCGCATAACTGGCAATGTTGAACGGCACGCCAAGGAAGATATCGGCACTGCGCTGGTAAAGCTGACAGCTCAACTTACCGTTGGCCACGTAGAACTGGAACAGGCAGTGGCACGGTGGTAGCTTCATCTTGTTGATTTCCGGGACATTCCACGCACTCACAATCAAACGGCGGCTATTCGGGTTGGTCTTGATTTGCTGGATGAGGTCGCTAATCTGGTCAACCACCGTGCCATCCACGCCTTCCCAGCGGCGCCATTGCACGCCATACACCGGGCCGAGTTCGCCGTTCTCGTCGGCCCACTCGTCCCAGATGTTTACGCCGTTGTCCTTCAAATACTTGATATTGCTATCCCCGGCCAGAAACCACAGCAATTCATGGATGATGCCCTTCATGAACACCTTCTTGGTCGTCAGAAGCGGAAATCCTTGGCTCAAATCGTAACGTATCTGGTCACCAAAGCGCGAAATCGTGCCGGTACCGGTGCGGTCGCCCTTGAAGGTGCCGGTCAGCAAAATGCGCTGCAGCAACTCTTCGTAGGCGGGGTTATAAGTGTTGGCGATGGTTTGGGGTGTGGAAAGTTCCACCACATTGGTAACGGTCTGGCTCATGGCCGGGCCTCCTTCAGGCTTGGTTATCGGCAGGGTCCCCCCGCCGGCGGGTCAGGAACGATCTGTTCCCCGTGCCGTATCCGTGGCACACTTCAAACCCTACTCTCCTGCTTGGCCGTTGCAAGCGGCAAGGCTTGTATGATAAACCGAAATTGCCCAAAAACCGCACACCGGCAACCCGAAAAACCGATAACCTGAAAACCCGATTTTCATGCCCACCAAAACCAACATTTCCGGCTTCCCGGAATACCTCCCGCAACAGCAACTGGCCTTCAACGCCATCGTCGGGAAAATCGCGCACGTATATCAGTCCTTCGGCTTCGCTCCGCTGGAAACCGCGGCGGTGGAGCGCGTGGAGACCCTCACCAGCAAGGGCATAGATAGTAAAGAGGTCTACGCCCTGCGCCGGTTGAATGCGGAAGGCGAAAGCGGCGACAAGGATATCGCCCTGCGCTTCGATCTCACCGTGCCCCTCGCCCGTTATGTGGCACAGAATTACAGCGAGCTCACCTTTCCCTTCCGCCGCTACCAGGTGCAGCCGGTGTGGCGCGGAGAGAGGGCGCAAAAAGGCCGCTACCGCCAGTTCCACCAGTTTGATATCGATACCGTAGCCGATGGTACCCTGCCGCTGGCGGCCGATGCCGAAATCCTCGCCGCCGCCTACACCGCGCTCTCGGCCATCCTGCCCAAAGGCGGCAAGTTCACCATGCGCATCAACAACCGCAAGCTGCTGCAGGGCCTTGTGGAACTTGCGGGCTACACCACGCCCGAGCAGAACTACCAGGCCATCAAGGTGGTGGATGACCTTGAGAAAATCCCCCTCGCGGAAGCCAAAAAGCGCCTCGCCGCCGTCAATCCCAAGGCGGAAGGCGCAACCCTGCTCAACTGGCTCACCCAAGATAGGCTGGAGAACCTCACCGGCCTCACCGGCAAGGCCGCGGAAGGGCTGGAGGAACTCCGCCAGGTGCTCGCCCTTGCCCAAACTATGGCGGGCAAAAAAGCCAGCATCGTCGCCGATCTCACCATCGCCCGCGGCCTCGACTATTACACCGGCACGGTCATGGAAACCCGGCTGGAGGACGCGCCGGAACTCGGCTCCATCTGCTCCGGCGGGCGCTATGATAACCTCACCGAAAGCCTCTCCAACCGCAAACTTCCCGGCGTCGGCATCAGCATCGGCCTGTCTCGCCTCGCCGTCTGGCTGATGGACCAGGAGCCCTATAAGTCGCAAGCCGCCGCCACCGCGCAGGTGCTGGTCGCCTGTCAAAACGAGGAGCTGCTGCCTCAGTACACCAGGCTTGCCGCGCAACTACGCAAGGAAGGGGTGCGGGTCGAGCAGGCGCTTTCCGCGCAAAAGCTCGGCACCCAGCTGAAGAACGCCGACAAGCGCGGCATCCGCTGGGCGGTCATCGCCAATGATGAAGAAATCGCGGCGGGCAAGGCCAACCTGAAAAACCTGCAAACCGGGAAGCAGCAAACCATGCCCGTTGCCCAGCTGGCGGCGCACATCGGCTAAAGCCATGCCGCGCGTCAGCGTCCTTATGTCTGTGTACAACAATCAGGATAGCGTGGCCGCGGCCATCCAAAGCATCCTCGGCCAAGCCTTCACCGACTTCGAGCTCCTCATCGCCGACGACGCCTCTACCGACCAAAGCGCTGCCGTCATCCGCACCTTTACCGACCCGCGCATCCGCCCGTGGTTCTTCACCGACAACAACGGGCTGGAAGCCCGCCTCAACTTCCTCGCCCAGCAAGCCAAAGGCGAAATCCTCGCGCGCATGGATGCCGACGATGTAAGCCACCCCGCCCGCCTTGCCGAACAAATGGCCTTCCTCCACGCCAACCCGCAGGTGGATGTCCTCGGCACCGGCTTCCTCTATGCCGACAACGGCGCGCGCGTACGCATGCCGCAAAACCACGATGCCATTGCTGCGCGCCTGCTGTTCACGCCGGGTTTTGCCCATCCCACCGTGGCCATGAGCCGCGCCGCCTTCCGCCAGTGGGGTCCCTACCCGGCGCTGCGCCGCAAGGAGGACTACGGCCTCTGGCTCAACGCCCTTCACGCGGGCGCCATCTTCGCCAATTTGCCGCAGCCGCTGCTCACCTACCGCCGCCCCTTGTTCGCTGCAGGATTCGACAATTACCTTGAAAACCTAACCCGCTGCCACGCCATGGCGCTCGCGCCCTACCTCGGCCGTCCTCCTACGGATGCTGAACTTCAAATCCATCTCATGCTCACACGCCGCACCGCCTTCAACCACCGTGCCGTCACGCGATGGGCCCTCACCCTGCTCACCCGCGCCCGCAACCCATGGCACGTCAAGGAAATTCTCTTCCACCTTGCCGGCTACTACCGCGCCTTCTGGCGCAGCAAGGGCCGCGCGGCATGATCCGCACCATCCGCCCGCGCCTCACCGCCACCCTCGCAGGCCTGCCGGAAGGTCTGCGCAGCCTCATGGTGGATTCCGCGCGCGCCTGGGCCGCACAAACTGTGGCCATGGCGCTGGCATTGTTCAGTACCGTGCTCATCACCCGAGCCCTGGGGGCGGAAGGCCGGGGCATCTACGCGTGGCTTCTCGCCCTGGCCATGGTCGGCAGCCAAGTCGCGCTGTTGGGCATGGATACCACCAACCGCCGCATGGCGGGCGGCACCAACCTCGCGGCGGCGCTGGCGCACACGCCCACGCTGCTGCGCCTCACACTGCTGCTATGCGGCGCGGGCGGGGTCCTCATCGCCCTTATGTTGGCTATCTACAGCCAAACCAACCCCTTCGGGCAAGCACACCCGTTCTGGCTGCTGCTGGCCATGGCGACGGTGCCCATGCTCGCCATCGGCAACGCACTTGGCATGCTCCTCACCGCACAGCAGAAAATCACCAGCCTCATCAAGGTCACGCTGGTACCGCGCACGCTGGTATTAGTCCTAACCCTGGCCACCTTTGCCTTCGGCGTACTTGATGAACGCGCGGCCCTGTCCATCAATCTTGCGGCGCAACTGTCCGTCACCCTGCTGTCCCTGTGGTACCTGCGGCCCAGTTGGCCCATGCTGCCGTCCTCGCCACCGTGGCAAAGGCTGCTCACCGGCGGCCTGTGGCGCTACACCTCGGCGGCTTACGTGGCAGGGCTCATGCAATTGCTCATGCAAAGGGTGGATATCCTCATGCTCGGGCAGATGCTCGGCAGCGCGCCCACCGGCTACTACAGTGTCGCCGTCACCCTCACCGATGTCATCATCACCCCCGTCCATATCATCGCCATGTTCCTCTCCACCCGCCTCGGCCCGGTGGCGCAAGGGGGCTTCACCCGCCGCAGCATGCTGGCCGTCTATGCGGGCTCCTTCGCGTTCGTCTGCCTGTGCTGTCTTGCGGCCATGGCCGTGGCCCCGCAACTGGTGCCGCTGCTGTTCGGAAAAACCTTTTACCCCGCGGTCTCGGCCCTGCGATGGCTGGCTCCTGCGGCAGCCATGCTTGCTCTGTATTTCCTGCTGCAAACGGGAGTGGCCGCGCTGGCGCCGGGCCGCTACGTGCCCATCGCCCCCACCATCGGCTGCCTGTCCAACATCGCCCTCAATTTTTGGCTCATCCCGGCCATGGGCGTGCCCGGCGCCTGCCTCGCCTCCCTCCTCTCTTACGCCTTCGCAGCGGCAGCCGCAGGCATTATCCTGCACCGCCAACCGCTCTAGACCACCTATTTATTTGAGCTTGGGAAATTAATAAAATTGGTTGCGGAACCGCCTCCCGGAACGGGACGCCATACCGGCGGCCCACACCGGTACCATTCCCGCCAGCACCCCTGACGCCCGCACCTCCTCCCATTCCGCCACATATCAACCGCACCTCGAGAAGGATTCAAACTCCACATGCTGACCGGCCAACCCGGCAGGTATTTCCATTTTGGAAACAACTGGCGATACCGCATGGAAGTAACACTATAGTGGTAGTTTCTGCCGATTTTCAGCCATAACTAACACCGGGGTATTAGTTATGCGTACCGCATGGGTTCCATTTTGGAACCCATGCCCCTTGATAACAGACCGGATTGAAGCATTCATGGCCCCGAGAAAGGAGCCACCATGCCGAAACCTAAGCTTAAATCTCCTCAAGAGGCGATGATAGCTGACCTGGAAACAGCTCATCGACACTTCCAGCGGGTTGCAGACCTGACGGCCTTGGCCCTGAAAGCCACCAGGAATGACAAACCGGATTTGGCGGTAAAACTCCTCGTCGAGACAATAAAACCAATGGTGAAAGCTAGCCAAACCGTCTGCCGCATTCTGATGGCAAGCCAAGATTAATTATCCCCGGATTCAGAAAGCCCATTGTTCACTTTCCGGAACTGTGCCGCTTGGGCATTTAATCCCTTGATACGCTTTTTCAGCTTCGCCCGCGTCTTTTCATTCTTCTCCACCCGCAGTTCCTTATTAGCCAGCCAACGTTTCCTGTGCTGGCGGTTTGGCATAAGAAGTTGGCCTTCACGTAAAACCACACCCGTAACCTCGGCCGGTTTATCGATGAAGGATTTCTCTTTATGGTAACGCAGCCCCGTGGAGTAAATTACCTGACGGACTTTCCACTTCAGCTCGCCAGGCACGACATTCCCGGAAACGGTCAGGTCATCAACATAAACCGTGTTCACACAGCCTGCCTCCCTGCATAGCCGCGCGATCTCCTGCCAGATATCATAGAATGCGTAATGGGCCATGACCGGGCTTAAGGGGCTACCGGTGGGTAGATGACCTTTATATGTGGCCAGCTTTACCAAGAGGTCAGCCACATCCGGCGAACACTTCATCACTTCGGTGAAAAACCACCTGACGCGTCGAGCTGGCGTATTGGGAAAATACTTCCTGACGTCCCACGTTTTGACGACCCGATTGTGCCTGTGTGCGGCGGCATTGGTGAGGTAGGACCGTCCTTTGACCGGGCAATACAAGTAGTCGGGAGGCTGGATGCGTGACAGATATCCTGCGATTCTCCCTTGGATTTTCTTCAGCTCTGCCACGGGTTCTTCTACTTGGCGGGGTTTCTTGCCTGGCTTTTTAAGTTGGAATTCCCGGTAGAGGGCATCACCTCTGGCAACGAGCGCCGATAACAGGGGAAGAGTCAGGCCGAGACACTCCGCCAGTTTGCGTTTGGTCGTGACCATGTACAGGCACGACTGGTCAATCCCGTGAGATTTTCTAGGCTTTCCCGTCATCATCCCGCTCCTCCAAAAACCGCATCAGATTGATGACTTTTCTGGTCACCAAGACACGGGCTTTTTCATGTGCCCCTTTGAGGTTCAAGTTCTCGGAGAAATAAAGGATTGATGAGGGAGGAATGTCGAAAGCCTTCGCATAGCTTTCAATAAGCTGCAGCGTCGGGTTCTTGTCACCGCTTTCGATTTCGGAAAGGTAGGATTTGGAGATGCCCAACTTGTCCGCCGCCTCTTTCTGCTTGAGATCGTGGAAGACACGAATAAACCGGAGAGCTTCGTTTAACATTTCCTGTCCTTGTAATTAATACATCAGGGGGGCGGCTTACTTCGAGAAAATCTTGGAGAGGATGAGGATCAGTTGGGTCACGCGAATCGCCACACCCAAGGAATTCATCACAATCTTCAGCGTCACCTTGTTACGGAGCGCGCGCATCCGCTTCAAAGTGTCCCGTTTCAGCCGCCGCAGCGCCCAGTTGAGTTTGTCCAACGTTTCCATTGGTTCGTCCTTTCTTTACCAACACCGCGGAATTGCGGTGTTGTGCCCCGGCGGTAAAGAAAATAGGAATGGTGCTGCTTAACCCTGTGTATCCTGTGAGCCAATTAAGTGCCCCTAATTGCTCACTGCCGTCTGCGTTACGCATCTCGCGAGGCGTCTTGGGCAGGCGGAGATTGGGGTAGAAGGTTTTGCCTTCCGCGAGGAGTTCTCACTCCTCCTAGTCTATGGGGCCTTGTTTTTCCTTTCACATCACTCAACGACCACATCGTGCTCTAGCCGGATATCAACATCAAGAACAAAGTTCGCTGTTAGCGAACATGAATGCTGTCGTTTTAAGCACGACTACCTTACCTGTCATTCCTGAGCTACGTTGGATAAAGGACATTATCAATACCATGACAGATCGATTCTCCAAAGCCGACCGCTCCCGCATCATGGCGGCGATCGGGGGCAAGAACACCAAGCCGGAGCTGAAGGTCCGTTCCGCGCTGCATGCCGCCGGGTTCCGGTTCCGCCTCCACGGCAAACACCTGCCGGGTAAGCCGGACATCTACCTGACCCGCTACCGGACGGCGGTCTTCGTCCATGGCTGTTTCTGGCACGGCCACAATTGCCGCCGCGGCAGGATGCCCGCCAGCAACGTTGAATTCTGGGAGGCCAAGATCGGCCGAAACCGTGAGCGGGACGCCGCCGCGCAGAAGGCTTTGAAAAAGCAAGGTTGGCGCATCCATGTGGTCTGGGAATGCACACTGGAAAAGGGATTAAACGGCCTTCTCGTTGCCTTGAACCGATTAAAAGTCTAAGGTTGAATCATGAACAAATACCGCCTGATCGACCTCTTCGCCGGTGCCGGGGGAATGACCCTTGGCTTCGTCGACAAGCGCTTTTGCGGCGGTTTCGAATCCGTATGGGCCAACGACAACGACAAGGCCGCGGTGGACACCTACATCCGCAATTTCGGCAACCATGCCGATTGCGGCGACATCGAGGCACTGGTCAAGAACCACGCCATTCCCCAGGCCGACGTGGTCATCGGCGGGCCGCCCTGCCAAGGTTTCAGCCTACTCAACAAGAAGCGTCAGGGCGACAGCCGCCGCGCCCTCTGGCAGCCGTACATGGACGTGGTGGAGAAATCCGGCGCCAAGGTCTTCGTCATCGAGAACGTGGCCGGGCTGCTCACCTCCGAGGAGTACCTGGAGGGCATCAGGCCCCATGCCGAGCGTCTGGGCTTCACCGTCACCGGAGAAATCCTCAATGCCGCCAATTTCGGCGCTCCGCAGACCCGCAAGCGCACCGTCATCATCGGCTGGAAGCCCGGCGCGGCCGTTATCGGCATGCCCACCGCCACCCATTCCCAGAAGCCCGGCACTGGCCTCAAGCCGTGGGTGACGGTGAAGGACGTCATTTCCGACCTGCCGGAGCCGCAGGGCACCGAACCACGTGCCGCGCAGGCTCCGCTCGACCTTCACTTCGGCCGTAATCCCACCGACATGAGCCTCAAGCGCTACCGTGCGGTGCCGCCAGGCGGCAACCGGTTCGACCTCCAGCGCAACGCCCCGTCGCTCACACCCGCCTGCTGGGTCCGCAAGACCTCCGGCGGCACCGACCTGTTCGGGCGCCTGTGGTGGGACCGCCCCTCTGTCACCATCCGCACCGAGTTCTTCAAGCCCGAAAAAGGCCGCTACCTCCACCCGGAGCAGCACCGCCCCATCACCCACCGCGAAGCCGCCCGCCTGATGGGCTTCCCGGACGATTTCGCCTTCTGCGGCAGCAAGACCGAGATTGCCCGGCAGATCGGCAATGCGGTACCGCCCCGCCTGGCCGCCGCCGTAGCCAAGGTCGTCCTGCAATACCTGCAGGCGTCGGAATCCGGTGAGCAAAAGGCTAAAAAGGCCGCCTAGGCCAAGCGTTCCCGCTTATGAAGTTCATCATGACAAACATTGCATAGGCAGCGGAGGTTGTCGGCCGTATTGGCGCCACCCTTGGCATGGTGGACGATGTGGTGAAGCTCCAGATAGCGCGGCGTCTCCTTCCGCCATTTGGACTGATTCCAACCGCATTCCTCACAGGTATAATTGGCCCGCTCGTAGGCGATCTGGCTTTCCTTCTCCGGGATGTGCCGGTCGTGAGGCTCGGCCTGGCGCTCATGCTCCAGGACGTACATGCCCACGCCCAAATCCGGCCTGCCGGTGTTCCGGGTCATCACGGCCCAGCCGTATTCGGTCCGAAGCTCACGCACCCGTCGAGCCCATTCGGAGCCTTGAGCCACATAGCGCAGCTCTTCCTTGTCGACGGGGCGGCCGACATTCGCCCGTAGGTACTTGAGGATTTTGTCACGGATGGACCCCGGTCCCTTGCGGATGGAATTCGCCAATTGCCACTTCTCGGCGGCATCCGGATCGGGATTGGCGTCCAAAAGGATGTATTGGTCCGGCTTCATCTTCGGCAGGCCGGTCGATTCGTCCTCCTCCAGCTCATCCTGTCTAGGAGCGCCGGAGATGACCCGCCAGCCGTGTTCCTTACGCAGCTCGCGGATACGGCGGGCATACTCGCTGATGCCCGCCACGGTGGCCAGTTCCGTCCCGTCGACAACCTGCCCGACATGAAGCTTGAGGTAATTCAGGATACGCTCCCGCGCCGATTCGCCCAGGTTGCCGCCAAGGGAAGCCCCCAACACGGCCAAACGGCTCTGCACAGCATTGATGAGCCTGGCCTGCTTGCGGATGTCGTCGGTGCCGGTGAGGGTCGAGGCCAATTCGGCGCTCAACCGCTCCACCTCCTGGGTGAGCTTCGAAATGTCGGACGGTTTGACGCGCTTGGCCATGATTGGCCGAGAATATCGGCAAAACCAGTAATCGTCTACAGTCCTACAATCGAATAGAATTCAAAAGTAAAGCTAACTTTATTGAGGAAAAAAGGTTTTTAAGCTAAGTTCCTCGCAATGCCATCTCGCCCCTACCTTAGTTGGAAAGTCGACCGTCTTGCCAAATTGGTACAAGACAAGCAGGACCATTTAAAGACACTGGAAACCGTCCTTCGGGAGTTGGCCTTCCGTAAGTCCGGAGAGGCGGAAAAATTAGCAGCCAAGGTTTCAAACATGATTAAGAAGTTGGATTCTAAAAAACCATCATTTGAACTGACGTCGGATTCACCGACGCCCACTCTTCTGGATGGATTAGCTCCTGAAAAAACCAATCCTAAAGCCGCTAAGGCGAATTCCACGGCTTCTGCTAGGGTAGAGGCGGAAGAACCCAGTATTAGTCCTGTAAGACCCTTGCCTGCACTGGTGGAAATATCTCCTGAACAGCATAAGCTTACCCTTTTGATGGAATACCTCAGCAAAGTCATTAAGCTGGGTGATAAACCGGTCTTCCAAATTAAGGATTACCGTAAAGCCGGTTTTCCTGACTTCTCCCGCGCCCAGCAGGAAATTGAAGGATTACATGAGGTCCACTTAGATACAAACGATGCATGGCTATGTCTGCCAAGGCTCCGGAGACAAGAACCCCCGGCTCCACCGGAAGAGCTTCAGGCTTGGGTTGTCATTAAATCCTCTCCTCACGAAGAGCCGGTTTTAAGAGAAGAGACAATCGACCTCATTTCCACAAAGGAAAAGGACCGCCTTATAAAAGAGGGAATCCTCTTACCAGCCGATGCCGAACCAAGCCTGGATAATGCAAAGCAGAAATCCGGCTTTTGGGACATAACCCTTCATTGGGAAAAACAGCCGCAATCGCTTCACAATACCTATAAGGATTACCTTGCCGAGTGGAAACATTGGCAGAGCAAGGAATTACCTAAAATCCCCACCATCGATTTATACCAAAAGCTGCATAGCCTGCTGCAGCGCCTTCAATTGGGTGATTCCTCCCAGCCGGTTGAGCTGGTTTGGGGATTGGGTCGCTGTCTATGGAAAGCTCCTATGACGCAGCCTGAAAATGCCGGGCAAATTGTCGATCTACCCTGCTTGGAAGTCCGTGTGACCCTGCATATGGAAGAAAACGGCGAAATCAAGGTCATACCGGAAGAATTGCCACCGGTCTTAAATCTCGACGCTTTCCAAGCATTTCAGTTACCCGGTTTCTCCAGTGCATTACAGCACGCGCAAAAAACTATGGAAAAGCAGCTGGAGACTTACGGCGAGCTTAACCCATTCCAAGCGGAAACGTTCGTGCCGGTGTTGGACGCTGTGCGGAACCATATCGATCCCGGCGCACAATTCGCTAAAGTTGAAGAGAGTGAAGGCAAACTGCCCAATACTTCTGACATCATAACCATTACCGACGCCTGGATTCTTTATGTCCGCCCTCGGCGCGAACATGTGATTTTGCAGGACATTGCCCGTCTCAGCGAGAAAATCGCAACCACGCCACTGGCAGATCTACCCGAATTGGCCGCCAGGCTTGTGAAGGAGCCAGGCAGTTGGGATGAAACCTCAAGCCTCCACACCGATGGGCTTGGTGAAGGCGGGAATGAATGGGGCATAACGGAAAACGAGGAACTCTTCTTTCCGAAAGCCTATAATGACGAACAGGTCGCGGTTGTCCGTGCATTGGATAACAGCAATGGGGTGGTCGTCCAAGGGCCTCCCGGTACAGGTAAAACCCACACCATTGCAAACTTGATCAGTCATTATATGGCCATAGGGCAAAGAGTCTTGGTGGTATCCAAAAAAGAGCCCGCCTTGCGGGTCCTAAAGGAACAGTTGCCCAGCCGCTTACAAGGATTGGTGATCAGCCTCCTTATGCAAGAGCGCGCAGGAAGCAAACAGTTGGAAAAAGCTGTCGAGGAACTTCAAAACATAGCCACGCAGAAAAATCCCAAGCAGTTGCAGGATGAAGCGGTTGCGCTGAAAAACCGTGCCTCCGAGCTACGGCAAAAGGTCAAAAGTGCGGAAGAGGCTCTCGCTAAGATAGCTACATCTCATTTGTCAGGCTTTGGACCCGAAAAACAAAAACCTGCCGAATTGGCGCGAAAGCTTGTGGAATCAGCCAAGACATTTTCCTGGTTCACTGATCGTCCGCCTCACCTCAACCAAGAGCTTTCATTCGGTCAAAATGAGGTCGAAGCCCTGCGGAAAAGCTTAAAGCGGGTAAGTTCAAGAATCGGGTATTTGGATAAGGACCTGCCCTTTATCAACCAGGTGGCCGTTACAGAAGACATGGTCAAATGTCACCGTAGCCTGTGCCGTATTCAGGAACTCAGCCGGAAAGCGGATGACCTTCCTAAAATCAAGGTCACCAAGGAGTGGCAGGAAGACCTGCAAGCTTTCATCCGGTACGGTGGTAAAGTCCAAGAATGGCAGAAGTACCTTGATACCCATTCATGGGTGGAACGCGCATTGACTGTTTTTCATACGGACACCGAACATCCGCTTTGCCAAGTTCTGCGGGACTTCCATAAAGACTTGACTGGGCAGTTGGAGAAGCATGCACAGTTCGTCAAACAACCTGTAAACGTCCCCACACAGGTTCATGGCTCCACCGACCTCAAGCAGGCGATTGAAAGGCAATCCCGCGGCCAATCTCCTTTCCCCATCACAAGAACCCTTTTGATGTCCAAGGAAAAAGCCTTGTTGGGAGAAATCAGGATCGCAGGCATGGCCGTCAACGGTGAAGATGGTTGGCGGCATGTGCAAAGTTTCATTGAGTGGGAAATGGCTCTTTCCAGCCTGATGGTGAGATGGGATGCCATGAAGGAGGAGTTGGAGGTAACTGAAACTCCGGCCACGTCCAAACTTAAAGCATTGCAAGAAATCCGTGAGGTTTTACGCTCTCTTGAAATAATGGCCGATAACGTATTGCCGGAATATCTAAGGCTGGGCAGCAAGCTGTTTTCCAGTCAGGGATTAGCCCGACAAGCTATATGTGAACAGCAAACCCTCCGGTTGCTTATTGAGGCATCCGAACTGGAACTGAACAAACTGGAATTGGCCACTGCAAACGACCTAAAGCAGGCCCAGCTTCACATCTGGCAAAAGAGGACCGGTCCTTTGGCCGAAGAGTTCTGCGATATCCTACGGAATGGGGTGGGCTTGCAATCCATGGAGGAAAAAGAACTTTCCACACGCTGGCAAACTGCCTTCCAGGAGCTATCGGCCTTAAACGACCTGCGTGACGATTTCTCAACGATTCGAGACGTATTGGAACAGCTTGAGGCCGCCGGTGCCCCTCAATGGTCATACCGTCTTAAACAACCTGAAGCGGATGCGGAGGCTCTTCTTCCTGCCAATTGGACAGAAGCTTGGGATTGGGCTGCAACATGGCAATATTTGGCGGAAATTGACCAGCGGGATAAAATCCAGAAATTGCATGAACTGCGGGAAAAGTTTGAAGGCGAGCTAAGGCAAACCCTTGCAAAAATCGTAGAAGTTCAAACCCACTATGAGCTGCACCGGAAATTGACTCCTTCCGTAAGGATGGCTTTGACAGCCTTCACAAATGCCATGAAGAAACTGGGGAAAGGCATGGGAACCCAATCCGGTTTGCATCGAAAGAATGCCCGTGCCGCGATGAATTCCTGCTACGGCGCAGTCCCGTGCTGGATTATGCCAAGCCATCGGGTCTCAGAACACCTTCCCTCGGAACTGGGGACATTTGATCTCGTCATTATCGATGAGGCTTCCCAATCGGACATCACGGAGTTGCCTGCACTTCTGCGCGGCAAGAAGGTCCTGGTTGTCGGCGATGATAAACAGGTGACACCGCTTCAAGTGGGGATCGGCGGCAATAAGATTCAACAGCTCCAATTCCACTTCTTGAACCACTTCCCTGCAAACCACCAGGGTTTCTTGAGTGTGGATTCTTCGATTTATGACCTTATGCGCTACCTCTATGCCCAGCAGCCCATCATGCTGCGGGAGCATTTCCGCTGTGTCGAACCCATCATCCGCTTTTCCATGCAATTCTACGATAACAGGCTTATTCCCCTGCGCGTGCCCTCGGCCCATGAAAGGCTCGATCCTCCCCTGGTGGATATCCACATTCCATGGGGACGCCGAAGCGAAAAAGGCGTCAAAACAAACGCCGCCGAAGCTAAGGTCATCGTGGATGAAATCAAGGATATCGTCCGTAACCAGCCGCAAATGGAAACTCGAAGCATCGGCGTGATATCTCTCATCGGAGCAGAGCAAGCTCATAAAATTAACGAAAGCCTCTATGCGGAACTGACTGAGGAGGAAATCACCCGACATAAGATTATGTGCGGCGATAGTGCCACCTTCCAAGGGAACGAACGGGATATCGTCTTCCTTTCCATGGTACATGATGGTCAGAGCAAAAGCCCTCAATCCGCCGACCAACCCATGTACCAACAGCGCTTTAATGTTGCCTTGAGCCGCGCCCGCGACCGTATGGTTCTGGTACGCTCGCTGAAAGAAGAAGACCTGTCTCAAAACGATTTAAAACTAAAAGTCCTCCAGCATTTTAAAGACCCTATGCCTCATCTGGGCCGTACAGGTGTTGGCGAGAAAGAAAACCTCTTCGAGTTATGTGAATCAGGTTTTGAAAAAGAGATGCTGAAATGGCTGCTGGAGCAAGGCTATGCCGTAACCCCTCAGGTTGGTGCAGAAGGATTTAGAATCGATTTTGTTGTTGAGTCCGCCGACGGCAAACGGCTTGCCATCGAATGTGATGGCGACACCTACCATGGCCCGGAAGCCTGGCGGGCAGATTTAAGGCGCCAGCGCATCCTGGAGCGCGTCGGCTGGAAGTTCTGGCGGTGCTGGGCCTCCAGCTTCTACCTCTACCGTGATGAAGTCCTGGCGGATTTGAAAGAAACTTTGGACACTCATCACATTTACCCACGCGAAGATGGCTTTACCGGTTACCGGTTCACTGAAACGAGGGTTATCGAGCAACCCGAAACCAACCAGGACGCGATTATTGACGAGCTGTTGGGAGCCGGTACGCCGATCATCTCTTTGGGGGGAATCATTGAAGAAGCTATTCTCAAGCCTGATGCGGCGGTGGTGAAAGTGGGTACTCGGATAACCGTTCAATATACGGATGATAAGCGGAATAAGGAGTACCTCTTCCAGCATAATAATCCGGAAAGCCTCCCTAATATCATCACGCCGGATAGTCCTTTGGGTCGCGCATTATTGGATGCCGGTGAAGAGGAAGCCGAATTCGAATTCCAGCTTCCGAAGGAAAATAAAGCCCGCCGGGGAATAATTCTAAAAGTTGAGAATCTGGCATCCTAAAGGCAGTTATTTCCATTTTGGAAATAACTGCAGTTTAACTTGATTATTCACCAAATCGAAGCCTTCATGGGGTGAAAGGAACCGCCATGACCAAACAAAACCCCGACATCACCCTCCAGGCCATCACGGCCAACATCGCCGCCATGAGCGACGTTTTGCAGGTGGCTGCCCACCGGGCCGCCGAGGGCCTGAAAGCCGCCACGGCAGGTGAACGTAACCTCGCCATCGGCACCATCGTCAATCTGGGGGATTTCCTTGAACAAGCCAGCGCCCTCTATGGCGCAGCCATAGCCCTACATCGCAAGGCCCAAATTTAACGCCCCTACAGATTGAGTATCCAATCTACTCTGCTTTCTTTTGCATTTCATGATAATCGCGGGGACTTAGAGAACGCGTCACATTCCCTTCTCGAGTGTAAAATTCACCTTTCTGGGCAACAAAGATCTTGTCCTGTGAACGGGAGACTTCGATACGGCATAAAAGCGCATCCTGATAAGTCTCAAATTTCAACCGGTAGAGACGAGAACTATCCGTATTAAGGGAATCCCGGATGGCATTACGAATTGCGGCCTCTAGCTTGTCTTTTCCGCCATATTTACCTGCTTCGGTTTCAATCCCCAGAACTTGGCCATCATCACCAATACCAATAAGGATTTCACCTCCATCGGTATTGGCAAACGCGGCTATGGTCTTAATAACCCCGGTTGGGGACGCTTCTTTTTGACCATTGGCAAACTGCCTCTTAAACTCAAGTTTGCCATGCTCGCCTTCAGCCAATAAATCGGCAATATCACGCCAAGGCTTTTCACCAGCCGGAAACATTCGCGTTCCGACAATGAGGCCAGCCCCGGCTGCCAGAAGCGCAGCCCAAGGACCGCCCATAGCCAAAAAAGCAATCCCTAAGCCTCCTGAAACTCCACCAATACGAATCTCACGTTCCATAAACCAAAACCTCTCTCTAACCTGTTCGACAGATTACATGACTCAACAGTAATCGTCGATGGAATCACCGCCTGTCCATTCAAGCCCACGAGCCAAGCAAAACTGCTTCTCCGCCCCTTCCTTAGCGAAGAATGTCCCATGACTGGTGTGAACATACAGACCATCTTCGTAAGTGATCTGAGCCAGCGACCAAGGCTTCACAGGGTTCTCCCGTTGCTGTTCACACATGACCCAGAGCGACTGACCATCATCCGCCATTGCCGTTTCCACAACCATAGTCTCTGAAAGATGGTTGATTGCAAAGATTGAGCCTGCTTGAAGGTTTTCGGCATAAGCGGCAAGCGGCTTTTCCCCCGCGACTTGGGGACAGCAGGGAAATTCCGAGGGAATGCTCCACTTCCGCTGGACCGCCCCAGGAGTTATAGCCATCACCACCTGAGGCAATCCCAAGGGGACAAACATGGGCTGGTGATGGCGGAGGGTTTCCCTCATCGGCAGGCTGGCGTTGTTCTGAAAGCGGTTTGAAAACCCATTCCCCCAAGGAACCGCCGGATGGAGCTTTGTCACTCCTAGCCCAAAGGTGCATACGTTCCCGACAAGCCTGCGCCTCCTCAGCGGTAACAGTGCGCATCCATGACAGGTTCTGTATCAAATTGCTGGCACGCAGTTTTGAGGGGTCGGCCAGAAAAGCCTCCAGGCTGCCGCAAACAAGTTCAATACGCTTTACGGTGACCGGGTTCAGGAGAGCGTTTTCCAGCCGTGTCAGCCACCGAAGGTTTTCAGGTCGATTATTCCGGCGATTGGTATCGATGTGGTCGACAACATGCTCCGGGGTCGGCGGAGTACCATGAAATGCGGTGGCCACAATCCTATGGACGCGAACCGCCGCGATTTCCATATAGCCGGACTTGTCATTCGGCTTGCCGAAAGTCCAATGGTTATCAGTCGGGCGCGGACGTTTGCCTAATGGCGGATGGCGTAAGACCGAGCCGTTATCTCGCACTGAATACCGTTCCCCATCGTAGGAACACTCAGCTTCTCGGTGAAAATCATGGGCGGAAGTATCCATAATGACGGCAGTGTATGAGCTTATTCGCAACCTTAATTGGTAATAGCATTCTTAACACTTTTGTCCGTTTCGTGACACTTTGAACTTAAAAGTGTCACGAAACGCTCTTTAGTAATGCTTTTTGTCACTAAAGAGCCTTGCCACTTTTAGCACTATTTTGCCTCTCCCCCAGATACCCCGCCACTCGTAACAGGGTATTCCGGCGCCTGGGGGTTTGCAGCCGGGCGAAGAGGGCCAACAGCTCGATGCACCGGTGGTCCTTGAGAATCATTTCAATCGCCCGTGCCACCCGCGGCGAGGAGGTGGTGAACTGGTAGATGGTCTTTTTGTGATGCTGTTCCATGGGGTCACCATTGCTTCCTTCCGGCCCCCTATCCAGTCCTTTCTGCCGGGGTGCGTACCCACCTGCGTACCCAGACGCAGAGTGCGTACCCAAAGTGCGTACTTGAAGGCAGGTACGCACCCCACATCTATATATTTCAGATACTTAGAGTGCGTACCTGAAAAATGGCATTTTCATTAAATATATCAGTGCATTAAGGTGCGTACCCACTGCTGGGTACGCACCCCAAGTACGCACTACAATTCAAATATTACAAATACTTGGTTCAAGTACGCAGGTGCGTACTCAAAATTCGGTCCTGTCGCTAGCAAAATAACGGGCCTTAGCCCGCCGCATAGGGAGCAAAGGGAGGAAGGACCCATGGCCTTCCTCCCCCTCATTGCACCTCTTCATCGGCCGACCTGGAACTTATCCACAAGCCTTCCGGTGATTTCTCCAAGTGATTTTATTTCCTTTTCTCTCTTATTATAGGGATGGCCCGATTGCGGCCTCACTGGAGAGGCCGGTTTCGGCCTCTCTTGATGGCCCACTTTCGGGCTATGAAACCCGGCCCTGTGGATAAGCAGCTCCGCCGCAAGGTGATACTCGTTGGAGCGGCCCTGTCCGCGCCGTCGCGGGCGCAGCAGCTTCAACTCGGTCAACTCATGCAGGTAGCGCTTCACAGCGCTGACCGACATCCCCAGTTCATCCGCCAGCGTGGGCAGGCGCGGGAACGCCACCCCCCGTTTGTCGGCATACTGGATCAATCGGGCAGCGCACAGTTTAGCGCCGTGGCTCAGGTCTTTGCGCCGCATCACCTTATTCGGCAACGTGGCGAACGTCTCTATGTGGCTCATATGGCCTCCGGAATATGGTGCTGATTTTGAAGGTCAGCGTTGATTTCCGGGCCATGCGGAGCTAACGTCCGCAAAGGCCGACCCGCCTATTGCCCCGCACAGCTTCCCGGCGTCGGGGCCTTTTTTTCGCAGCGTCATGGCCGTCGCCCTCCCGGGTCGCCGGGCGTATCCGGTTCGGGCTGGGGGAATCCGTACAGCTGCCGCTGCTCGCTCCACAGGCGCGGGAAGCCGCGTATCAGCCTCTCCAGCGTCAGGTCACGGGGCTGCGTGCCGTCCAGGATGGCCTCAACAATATCCGGCGCCAGCAGGGTCAGCCGCACCACGCGGGAGGCGTAGGATCGGTCTACCTTCTCACCGGCGGCCAGGTCGTGGCTGTCGGCGTAGCGGCCGTCGTCGATCATCTCCTGCCAGTGGAACGCCTTCACCACCGCCTTCAGCAGCACGTCGTCCACCTTGGTCTGCGGCACGGGCTTCTCATCCAGCAGCGGCACGTCCGGCGCTAAAATGAGCCTGCGGCTTCCCCGCCGCCGGAACACGGCCGGGATGGTCACCACCAGTTCGGTGCCGTCGGGGCTTAATGTGATGTACATGGCGCGGCCTCCTCTTGGGATTCAACAGGAACCTCCGCCTGTGCGGGCGTCTGGGCGGCTTTAATCTGCTCCACCACGCTCCGCATCCCGTCCACCCGCAGGCGCACCTGAAGGCCGGACGTGTTGACGGTCACGCCCGCCACCAGCAGATTCATCAGACGTTGGCGCTCTTCGTAGAACAGGTTGTCCCACACGGCGTCAAACCGCCCCAGCGCCTCGAACACCTCGCGCTCGCCGAAGCCGCCTTGGCGGTCTAGTTCGCCTTTGGCCTGCCGCCATACCCCGGCGACGGCCTCCGGCGTCTTCACCAGTTGGCGCACATGCCGCACCACCAGGTCTTCCAGCTCACCGGCGGGCATCGGTCCCACGCGGCAGGCGGTATAGTGGCGCTTGATGGCGGTCATCGGCGTGTAATAGGTGTATTTCCGCCCGCGCTTGGCGCCGGTGGTGATGGGCGTCATCGCGCAATCGCAGCAGCCGCAGCGCACCAGCCCGCGCAGCAGGGCCGGGTTCTCGCGCCGGGTCTTGTTGCCGCGTGCCACCGGGTTTTCCCGCAGGATGCCCTGCACCTCGTCCCACAGATGCTGCGGGATGACGGGCTGGTGCTGGCCGGGGTAAACCTTGCCCTTGTGCACCACGTCGCCCAGGTACAGCCGCATCCGCAGCAGCCGGTAGAGGAAGCACTTGTCGATGAGCCTCCCGCCCTGGTGCCGCCCGCTGCCGCTCACATACGCCTTGGTCCGCAACCCGTCGCGCTCGCACTCCTTCACCAGCAGGGTGGCGGAGCGGATTTGCGTGAAGCGGGTGAACAGGTGTTGCACCAACTGCGCCTCGGCGGCATTCACCACCAGCCTGCGTTCCACGATGTCGTAGCCCAGCGGCGGCTGGCCGCCCATCCACATGCCCTTCTTGCGGGAAGCCGCGAACTTGTCGCGGATGCGCTCGCCGATGACCTCGCGCTCAAACTGCGCGAAACTCAGCAGGATGTTCAGCGTCAGCCGCCCCATGCTGCTGGAGGTGTTAAAATGCTGGGTGACGGAGACGAACGACACCTTGCTCTCCTCGAACACCTGCACGATGCGGGCGAAGTCGGTCAGCGAACGCGACAGCCGGTCCACCTTGTAGACCACCACCACGTCGATGTGTCCGGCACGGATGTCCTCCAGCAGCCGGTTCAGCGCGGGCCGGTCCAGGTTGCCGCCGGAATAACCGCCGTCGTCGTAATGCTCCGGCACCAGCATCCAGCCTTCATGCTTCTGCGAAAGGACATAGGATTCCCCGGCCTCGCGCTGGGCGTCCAGGCTGTTGAACTCCTGCTCCAACCCTTCCTCGCTGGACTTGCGGGTGTAGATGGCGCAACGCACGCGCGGCGGGCGGCCCCCCGTTGCTACGGTTTGCACGATGTCGCTCATTGTCCGCCTCCCGCCTTGCCGGATGCCCGCTTCAACCCGAAGAACGCCGGACCAGACCAACGCGAATCGGCAATCAGGCAGGCGATGGCCGACAGGCTCTTGTAGACCCGGCCGTTATATTCGTAGCCCTCGGCCAACACCGTCACCGTGTGGGTCTTGCCGCCGTACTCCCGCACCAGCCGCGTGCCGGTCACCGGCCGGGCGGAGGCCAGCCGCTTCTTCACCTCCATGCGGCCCGCGGCCATGTCGCGCAGTTCCCGCCGCACGCCGGTGGGCAGGCCGCCGTAGTGCAGTTCCTGGAGCCGGTGCGCCAGCCGGTTCACCATATTGGCCTTGTTGAACATCGGCGGGGGCGACGGAAACAGCTCCGTCCACATCTCCCGCAGCTCGGCGGTAGATTTCTCCGGCAACGCCGCAATACGTGCCAGAATGCTCATGTCTTTCATGACATTACTTTCCATTCATTGCGGCCATACACGCTTCGGTGGGCGAAGAAGTCCAGTCGAACCTTCTCCATTTTCCGACACCGGCACCAAACCGGCGGTTTTCCGGCCTCATTACTTGGCTTTGCGACTGCGACGGAAAGTGACGGCGATTCCGCAAAATAATTTTCGCCGGGCGGTTTTTCCAACTTGAATGTAAAGTTAACAAAGACTTAAATTCAGATTGCAGGCGCAGTTGGCAAGTTGGCAATCTGAAGTCTGCCAACTTACCAACCTAAGATCGGACAATTTCCCACTGGATTGCCCACTGAAACAACGAGGTTTAAAAAGGGGAATAGAAGTAAACTGAGAGTTTAGCTTCCTGCGGCAAAATAAACCGCATCATTAGCCATTAATTGGATTGAACAGGAATGACCTACATTACTTATCAGAACCTTAAATCTAAAGCTGCTAGGGAAATCTCCCGACTGGAACACGCAGAGCAGAATCAGAATGGTACCGAGGCTCAGGACGCGGCTTTGAATGCAGCCTTTACTGTTTACCACTTACTCGAATGGAAAGATCGAAATTCTACACAACCCACGGGACAAGGTGCACTGCGCCTTGCAGGAAATGATCCTGACTTCTCAATGCTCCACAACATCGTTACTCACGTTAAGCACGTCCAAGTGGATCGCCAGCTTCCTGCTGTAAATCCTCCCGCGTATGACGTCCAGACCAGCGCGGGCATTTTACAAGTGCCAGTGGTGGTTAACGATCTTGCCGTAATGGCTTCCGGCAACGTCGTTGTAGTTCAACAACCAAGGTTATTTGTGAAATTTGGGACTGAGCGGGCAGTTGACGTATTACAACGAGCCTTGGCAAATTTCTAAGCGGCCTCAGCTTTAATAGCTGCTAATTCCTGGGCTTCTTTTCGAGTTCTTTCTTTGCTTTCTCGTTCAAAGTTTTCCAGCTTCAGCCGGTTGAATCCGATGGGATTACGTTCACAATGGTAATGGTGGTGGGCCATTATCCGATCTTTCTCGGCTTTTTCCTGTTCTGACTTGGATGGTTTACGTCGCCCAGTAAGCTGTCGCCAAGTTTGTATGGCTTTCCACAAGCTATATGCCAAAACCATAAATCCTACCCATTGTGGTCCGGCACATTCAAAGATGGCCCAGGCAGCTGGAAAAACAGCCAGCCATAATATAAGCAGCCATTTCAGCAAACGGTTTTGATTACGCCGCTGATTTACCCATTGCTGCCCTTCGGTTTTTACCTGAGCTTCTGTCCTAAAGGGAATGTCATGATAGACCGCTTTTAAATCAGGCAACGTGATAGAAGCTTCGATAATCCTTGTCAGCTCCTTAAAGTCCCATGAGGTGACAATGCTCTTAGAGGCAGGATCAATCCATCCCACGAGGAAACCGTCATTACCGACTCCATCCAGCAGGATGATACTTTGCGTTGCATCATGGGCGGAGAGCATAATAGGCACAAGGTAACGTGTAAGCCATTCATTCATTTCCCCTTGCATATCCTTAGCAACGGAAGCTGGATCATGGGCATCTGGATAGGTCATGCTCATGGTTGCAAACAGATCATTGGAATGGGGAGGCTGATACTCCACATAGTAGTGGCCGCGTGATTCCTTCAGCTTATTGAAAAACAGCTTCTCCCGACTCTCCATGCAATTTTATCCCTCATTCCTTAAACCAATTTTGCTCCCCCAACCGCTCCAAAACAACCCCTCCGCCAGCGCCGCGACATTCTCCAGCAATTCCAACCTCATCCCACCTGAATACCGGCACCCACGCAGTCCGCAGGTTGTGAGAAAGAGAGCGGAGAAACCAACCCCACACCGCCATTATTGAAACCTTCAGCTAACACAAACCTAGCACAACCCCACAGAAACCCGGCCAAAACAGCCACAAAAAAGCAAAAGGCCCGGAGGATGAACCTACCGGGCCGAAAACTTTGGTTGCGGGGATAGGATTTGAACCTATGACCTTCAGGTTATGAGCCTGACGAGCTACCGGGCTGCTCCACCCCGCGACACAGGGGGGTCTTTACCGTCACCCGCCGCCACTTGTCAAGCGTGCTTGCAAAATACGTAAGGTTTGCCTATGCTCAATCATAGCCAAGGCTTTTCAAAAAATCCGGAGGAAACCGCACATGGCCACGCCCCCCAAAAAACCCGCAGGCAGCAAGAAACCGGCCAAAACCGCCGCAAAAAAACCTGTCGCCCGCAAAGCCGCCCCCAAGGCCAAAGTGGTAAAAAAGGCGGCTCCCAAGCCCGCCGCAGCCGCGCCCAAGGTGTCCAGCACGCCGCACGTGGCACCGCCGCCGCCGCAACCCATCAAGCTGGTCACTCCGGCCAGCCGCCACAACGCCGATCTCCAGGTCTACTGGGATACATTCATCGAATACGCGCAGGAGAACCCGGCAGTCACCTTCGTCGGCATCATCGCCACGGTGCTGGGGCTGGTGCTGCTGTTCGGTTAACAAGCCGGTTTTCTTTCCCCGCGAAATAAGGTAAGGAACTCTTCGCCGGGCGGAGGCGAAAAGCGCCCCGGCCAGCAGAAAAGGGCGGGTATAGCATAGTGGTAATGCATTAGCCTTCCAAGCTAACGAGAGGGGTTCGATTCCCCTTACCCGCTCCACACTTTGGATTTCCCGCTTCCTCCGGGGTTGCATATTGAGAAAAATGTGGTAAAACCCCCCTGCCGCCGCGAAAGGCTTACCATGCGTGGCACCATGATAAACCCATAAATAGAGGCAAAAGCGATGGCTAAAGAAACCTTCCAACGCAATAAGCCGCACTGCAACATCGGCACCATCGGTCACGTCGACCATGGCAAAACGACGCTGACTGCGGCGATTACCAAATACTTCGGTGAATTCAAGGGTTACGACCAGATTGACTCCGCGCCTGAAGAAAAGGCCCGTGGTATCACCATCAACACCGCGCACGTGGAGTACGAAACTCCCAACCGCCACTACGCGCACGTCGACTGCCCGGGGCACGCCGACTACGTGAAGAACATGATCACCGGCGCCGCGCAGATGGACGGTGCGATCCTCGTGGTCGCCGCCACCGACGGCCCGATGCCGCAAACCCGTGAACACATCCTGCTGGCCCGCCAGGTGGGCGTGCCGCGTCTCGTGGTGTTCCTCAACAAGTGCGACATCGCCGACAAGGACCTGCTGGAACTCGTGGAAATGGAAATCCGCGAACTGCTCAGCAAGTACGAATTCGACGGCGACAACACCCCGATCATCCACGGTTCCGCCCTCAAGGCGCTGGAAGGCGATGAAGGCGAGCTGGGTGGCCCCGCCATCCGCAAGCTGCTGGAAGCGGTCGACACCTGGATTCCGCAAGCCGAGCGCGACCTCGACAAGCCGTTCCTGATGCCGGTTGAAGACGTGTTCACCATCACCGGCCGCGGTACCGTGGTCACCGGCCGTATTGAACGCGGCGTGGTCAAGGTGGGTGAAGAAGTCGAAATCGTCGGCCTCCGTCCCACCCAGAAGACCGCCTGCACCGGTGTGGAAATGTTCCGCAAGCTGCTCGATCAAGGACAGGCGGGCGACAACGTCGGCCTGCTGCTGCGCGGCACTAAGCGTGAAGATGTCGAGCGCGGCCAGGTTCTGGCCAAGCCGGGCAGCATCACCCCGCACACCCAGTTCAAGAGCGAAGTCTACGTGCTGAGCAAGGAAGAAGGTGGCCGTCACACGCCGTTCTTCTCCGGCTACCGCCCGCAGTTCTACTTCCGCACCACCGACGTCACCGGCTCCATCAAGCTGCCGGACGGCGTGGAAATGGTGATGCCGGGCGACAACATCGCCATGGAAGTCGAGCTGATCGCTCCCATCGCCATGGACCAGGGCGTGCGCTTCGCCGTGCGTGAAGGCGGCCGTACCGTCGGCGCCGGCGTGGTTGCCAGCATCATCAAGTAACCTCGGTTACTGAATGCACAAAAACGGGGCTTCGGCCCCGTTTTTTGTATTCAATGGTGTAAGCTGAGGCATGTCCCCCATCCCCGCCGCCATCCTCGCCGTGCTTGCCTATACCGGCATGAACGTACTGTTCAAGCGCCACGCCGGCGCGGGCGGCAATACCGTGGCACTCACCGCGTGGCTGGGGCTGCTCACGCCGTTCTGGGGGCTGGCGCTGTTCCTCGGCGCGCCACCGCACCTGCTCAACCTGCCCGCCAACCCCGCCTATTGGACCCTCACCGCGCTGTGGGCCGTTCTCCTGCCCGCCACCACGCTACTCACGCTGCACCTGTTCAAAACCCTCAGCCTCATCGAGGTCACCGCCGCGCGCAAGGCCCTCACCACCCTGTTCGCCGTCGCCGTAGATGCCCTCCTCCTCCACACCAGCTTCACCATGCCCACGCTGTTCGGCGTCGCCATTATCACCATTGCCGCCCTTGCACTGCCCACCGCCCCTTCACAGTCGCCCCATGCCCTGCCACCGCCGCGCGCCGCCGCCCTTCTCGCCCTCCTCGCCGCCCTCCTCACCCTGCAACTTCTAGCCTATAAACAAGCGCTTGCCTATCAGCCCGACCTCCCTTCCCACATCATCATCGCCAAGTTCCTCGCCTCCCTTTTCTGCCTCCCCTTGTTCCTGCTCATCCCCAAAAATGACCGTCAGCGCCCCACCGTGCCGCTCATCCTCGCCGTCGCCGCCTGCTACCTCCTCGGTTCCGTTGCGGAAGGCTTCGCCCTGCGCGGCCTGCCGCTCACCGTGCTCATCGCTGTCACCACCGCCACCGCCGCGCTCATGGCCGCGCACGATCTCTGGCGCAAAGACCTCCCGCGCACGCCCCGCACCCTCGCCCTGCTTGCGGTCATCTTCGCGGGATTTGTCATCCTCGCCCTTTCACGCTAAAAACGACGTATGCACACGCCCGATTCCCTCCACGCCGCTCTGGCCGCCCTCAACATCCCGCACACCGTACACAGCCATGCCGCCGTGTTCACGGTGGAGGAAGGCAAGGGCGTCACCGACCATCTCGAAGGCGCGCACATCAAGAACTTGTTTCTCAAGGACAAAGCCCACCAGCTCTACCTCGTCACCGCCTTGCAGTCGCGCAGCCTCGATCTCAAAGCACTCGGCAAGCACCTCGGCAGCAAGGACAGGCTTTCCTTTGCCAACGAAGAGCTGCTGCTGGCCACCCTCGGCGTCACGCCCGGCAGCGTCAGCCCGCTGGCGCTCATCAACGCGCAACCCGGCAGCGTTCGCTTTATTCTCGATAGCGGTATCGAAAACCACGCCACCGTCCTGCCTCACCCACTCGTCAACACGCAAACCACCGCCATGACCCCGGCCGACCTGCTGCGCGCCCTCGCCCACTGGGGCCACACGGTGGAAAGGCTTGACCTCGGCCTGTTCCCGCGCGCATAACCAAGGCCATGCAAACCGCACCTGAAAACAACAACAAAACGAACGGCAAACGGCCTAATGCCTTGCGCCGCCTGTACGCCGCGGTGCTCAGGCTCTCCGGTCACCGTCTCGCCCTGCCCGCGCTATTCGCCGTAGCCTTTGCGGAAAGCTCGTTCTTCCCCATCCCGCCCGACGCCATGATGGTGCCCATGGTGCTGGCCAACCCCAAGCGCTGGTGGAAACTCGCGCTGGTCTGCAGCACCGGCTCGGTACTCGGCGGCATGCTCGGCTACGCCATCGGCGCATTCCTATACCACACGCTGGGCGAATGGCTCATGCACCTCTATGGCCTCACCGACAAGGTGGAACACTTCCGCGAACTTTATGCGCACTACGGCGCTGCCATCATCATCATCAAGGGCTTTACGCCGCTGCCGTACAAGCTGGTCACCATCGCCAGCGGGCTGGCGGGCTACAACTTCTTCTGGTTCGTGGTACTCTCCATCCTCACGCGCGGCGGCAAATACGCATTGTTTGCGTGGATAACCGCGCGCTTCGGCCCGGGCGTGCAGCACCATATCGAAAAACGGCTGGAAATCTTCACGCTGGCCTTCATCATCCTCGTCGTCATCGGCTTCATCGTCGCCACGCGCTTCATCTAACGCAAAAACCCTTGAATCCTCGGCCACCCCATGGCATAACCCGCAGCGGTAGGGGAGTAGCTCAGCTGGTAGAGTAGCGGTCTCCAAAACCGCGGGTCGCAGGTTCGATCCCTGTCTCCCCTGCCATTTTTCAACTCCACCCAAACCCTCACCATTCCCATATCGCCTTAATGCGGCAATTGCTACGCTCAGGTGTATGGAATCCCGCCGCGCCGCATTGATCGCCTGGGTTGAAGACCTTCTGCCCGGCAAACGCGGCGCGCTGGGCTTTCTCGCCTCTGGCACGCTCAGTTTTATTGCCGACATGGCCCTGCTGGTCGTCTTCCTCTATATCATCGGCATGAACCCCTTCAGCGCGCGGCTGATGGCCCTGGCGGGCACTATAGTGGTCAGCTGGCTGTCGCACCGCAACCTCACCTTCGCCGTCACCGGCGGGCCGCGTGTTGTGGAGTTTCTGCGCTTCGCCGCTCTCGCCTCCGGAGTCATGGCGCTCAATTTCGTCGTGTACGCGCTGCTGCTGTGGTTTCATCTGGTCAACTGGCCCATCGCGGCGATGTGTCTCGCGGGCGCCATCAGCACCACGGTATCCTATCTAGGCATGAGGCTGGGCGTATTCCGCCGCCGAGCCCGGAAGTGGTAAAATTAAATTGTTGATTTAACATAACAATCTTTAAACCTTACATCAACCTGTCAAAAAAGGTTTACAACTATAAGTTGTATAATTATAGTTTAAATATCAGACACCAAAAGAAGGACAAACCCCATTATGTCCAACACGCTCCTGCTTACGCCCCTGCTGCCGCGCGCACGCCGTAGCAATGCCATCGCAACCGAACTTCGCCGTCTCATCGCCTGCGGCCAGCTTAAGCCGGGAGACCAGCTGCCTACCGAAACCACGCTGTGCCAGCAGTTCGGCGTCAGTCGTACCACCCTGCGCGAGGCCGTGCAGATGCTGCGCACCACCGGCCTGCTTGATGTCACGCCCGGCCGTGGCAGCTTCATCCGCGTGCCGGATATCCGCCAGTTACTGGCCGACTTCGCCATCGCCGGGCAAGCCGGGGGCAACATCCCGGCGGCCGATGTCGCGCAGCTGCGCCTGCTCATCCAGCGCCACGCCGTGGCCGGCATGGCCAGGGTGCAGCCGGTGCAACGCAAGGAGCTTTACCAGAACGTCCTCAATCGCATCGCCACGGCGGAAGAGAACGCCGCCGCCGAGGCCGCCTGGCACCTGCACATGGTCACGCTGGCGGGTACACCGCTCATGGGGATGATTATGCAGATGCTGCTCGCCATGGACGCTTCGCGCCGGGTGGAACGTTACCGCAACCCCGATGAAGTGCTGCGCGCCATCCACATCCAGATGCGTACCAATGCCGCGATTGTGGATGGCGATTTCGACCTCGCCGACCGTGTCCTCACTCAATTCCTCATGCCCGGCGGCACCGGCGCGGCACAGCAATCCACGCCGCTGCCGTCGGCGCAGCAGCACGCCGCCGCCTAGGGCCCGGCGTTCCAAAAACCACGGCCCCTTCAGCCATTTCCGGCGGCAACGCCGCAAAACCTTGACCGTTCCGTCCACCATGCCCATGATTTCCTTACAATCACGGAAAGGATTGCGGATATGAAATTCACCACCCTCATGCTGACAGCCATGGCCTGCGGCGTGGCCTTCGCCGCCGCCGCGCAGGAACGTTCGGCAGGCCAGACCTACGACGCGCAGACCAACTGGTCGGCCCTCAAGGCGCAAATCGATATGCTGCTCAACCAGAACAAGCTCATCGCCGCCAGCATAGACAGCCTCACCACCCAGGTGGGCGGTGTCGACGACAAAATCGACAGCATCGGCAACTGCGGCGCGCAAGGCAAGCTGTGGAACGGCAGCACCTGCGTGGCCGTCTCCGCCGCCAGCCCCACCAACGTCACCGGCAAGCTGGTCACCAAAACCTTCAATCTTCCGGGCAATTGGAATGGTTCCTTTTGCGCTATGGGCAAAGGCCCGGCCTACTGCACCAGCCAGGGGTATGATTCTCAAATCAGCTGCACCAACGCCAGCTATACAGGCGAATGCGGCCACGATGACTGCTCGCCAACCTACACCACCACCCTTGTCTGCGGCAAAACCGTGGTGAACAACAACTAATAAGGCCGCATCCCTCAAAAAAGGCCCCCTCGGGGCCTTTTCAATTTTTGTAAACTTTCACCTAAGCCAGCAGCGCGGAATACGCCGAAAGCACCGCCTGCGCGGTGGTGGCAAGACCACCTTCTATATTCGGCAAGGCGTTATAAAGGCTCACTTGGTTCTGCAGCATCAGCGCGGCATACGGGTTATCGGTCTGCTGGGCCTGCAACAGGCCGGAAAGGCTCTCACTGCTCAGCAGCCCATCAAGCCCTTGGGAAAGTTCGCTTTCGCTCAGGCTTCCATTCTTGTCGGCGTCAAAGCTGGCGAACAGGCTGGCGGCATCCTTGCCGCTCTGCGCCATTGCGGTGCGTGCGGCACTGCTCAGCAGGCCCACGCCTTGGGTGAACTCCTGCTGGCTCACGTCGCCGCTGGCATTCGCATCCAGCGTGGCGAAGGTCAGCGCATTGGCGGAAATACCGTTCATGTCATTCTCTCCACGCCCATTCTCCCACCTTATGGGTCGCGCCACAATTCCTTCCGACATTTCCCGCTGCCTCCTGTCACCCCAATGCCCCACAAGGCCAAGAAATGAAACACAAACCTGATAATCCGGTAATCTGAACATAATTCCCAAACGGAAACTGTTCCGCTACCATAGGCCCATGAATATGCAACTTATTGCCACCCGCCCCCTGCACACCAGCCTGCCTGCCGCACTGTGCGTTGTCGTGCTGGGCGTCGCGGGCTTGGCCGCGCACGCGCACCTGCTGCCCGCCTTGCTCATGGCCAACCCGCTGTGGAGCATTCTGTTCCTCCACCTCCCCCTGCAGCCGCTGGCGGGCCTGGGCCTGCTTGCCTCCGTCATGGCCATGCGCGCCACAGGCCATGGGTGGAAGCGCACCAACCTCTTCACCATCATCACCGCCCTGCTGCTCCTGCCGGCGGTGGTGTTAGCCACCAATCCCCTCCCGCTGTGGGGCCTGCTCACCTTCTCGGTAGTCCTGCTCTTCACCCGACACCACATCGGCCGGGTGGAAATGGCCGCGCTCACCCTCCTGCTCGGTGCTCTCGCCAGCGGCTATATGTTATTCTGTTATCTGCCGCTCATGCTTGGCTTCAGCTTGTTCGCGGTATGGACCAAACGCGCCACTTACGTGGCGCTGTGGGGCAGCTTCATTATGTTTGTATTCCACGCCGCCGGTTATCTCCTGCTGCCTGCCACCTATCAGCCATCAGCCTACCTTGCCACGCCATTCCTCGGCCTATCCGCCACTACAATTGCCGCCCTTGCCATCGTGTTGGTCGTTGTCGCCCAATCGCTCTATCACTGGCGCTGGTGGCCGCCTCTGCGCCATGCCGCCTGGCTCCTCGGAGCTCCTCTTGCCGTTCTCACCCTCACCGCCCTCATTCCTCTCGGCCACCCACCACTCTGGCAGACCTTGCTTCTGCTCACCCCCATCGTCCCGTTCCTTGTCCACCTTACCCTCAATCACAACATGATAAACATAAGCTAAGCATATATCTAAAAAACAAAAAGACGCTCAATTCAGGCTAGTTCCCAACAAAAAGCCGCCCACAGGCGGCTAAACTCTATGCGGTATGAAAACAGACAAAACGCCTGACAGGTCCCAACCGGATATGTCGCCCCGCAGGGGCGCAACTACAAATCCGAAAGGAGGTGATACAGGCGCACATTCCCAACAAAAAAGCCTCCCAAAGGCGGCTTAAACTCTGTGCGGTATGAAAACAGACAAAACGTTTGGCGAGGTCCAACCGGATATCCTTAGAAAGGAGGTGATCCAGGCGCACGTTCCCGTACGCCTACCTTGTTATGACTTAGCCCCAATCAATGGTTGTACCGTGGACGGCTGCCCCCCTTACGGGTTAGCGCACCGGCTTAAGGTAACCCCATCTTTCATGGCTTGACAGGCGGTGTGTACAAGACCCGGGAACGGTATTCACCGCAGCATGGCTGATCTGCGATTACTAGTGATTCCAACTTCATGCCGTCGAGTTGCAGACGACAATCCGAACTGAGATACCGTTTTTGGGATTAGCTCCAGCTTGCGCTTTGGCAGCCCTCTGTCGGTACCATTGTAGCACGTCTCACGCCCTGGCCGTAAGGGCCATGATGACTTGACGTCATCCCCACCTTCCTCCGCGTTATCCGCGGCAGTTCCCTTAAAGTGCCCAACTGAATGATGGCAATTAAGGGCGAGGGTTGCGCTCGTTGCGGGACTTAACCCAACATCTCACGACACGAGCTGACGACAGCCATGCAACACCTGTCACCGGTCCAACTAAATGCCCCCTCCCTTTCAGGAGAAGTCGACCGGGATGTCAAGGCCAGGTAAGGTTCTTCGCGTATCTTCGAATTAATGGACATGCTCCACCACTTGTGCGGGTCCCCGTCAATTCCTTTGAGTTTTAACCTTGCGGCCGTAATCCCCAGGCGGCACACTTACCGCGTTAGCTGAGCCACCGAGTTCTGTAGCGAACCCGACGACGAGTGTGCATCGTTTACGGCGTGGACTACCAGGGTATCTAATCCTGTTTGCTCCCCACGCTGTCGTCTCTCAGAGTCAAGAATATGCCAGATAGCTGCCTTCGCCATGGGTGTTCCTACTGATATCTATGAATTTTACCTCTACACCAGTAATTCCGCCATCCTCTCATATCTTCTAGCCAGCTAGTTTCAAGTGCAATTCCCACGTTGAGCGCGGGGCTTTCACACCTGACTTAACAAGCCTCCTACAGACGCTTTACGCCCAGTGAATCCGAGCAACATTCGCCACCTTCGTATTACCGCGGCTGCTGGCACGAAGTTAGCCGTGACTTCTTTTGCGGGTACCGTCATCATCGTCCCCGCCGAAAGAGCTTTACAATCCGAAGACCTTCATCACTCACGCGGTATGGCTGCGTCAGGGTTGCCCCCATTGCGCAAGATTCCCCACTGCTGCCTCCCGTAGGAGTCTGGACCGTGTCTCAGTTCCAGTGTGGCTGATCATCCTCTCAGACCAGCTACTGATCGTCGCCTTGGTGGGCCGTTACCCCACCAACAAGCTAATCAGGCTTGGGCTCATCCTAAAGCGCTGCAACGCTTTCCCAATGTGGATTATGCGGTATTAGCGTCCATTTCTGGACGTTATCCCCCACTTCAGGGCAGATTCCCAAGTATTACTCACCCGTTCGCCGCTCGACTATTACGCCTCGCTCGACTTGCATGTGTTAAGCCTACCGCCAATGTTCGCTCTGAGCCAGGATCAAACTCTCAACTTGATGTGTTCCCAATAAAGGGAAGCCAAGCCGGTCCGATACAAGGCTGCGCTGCCCGCTGCTAAGCAGGGCAATGCATGAATTCAATTGACGTCCTTGGAGTTACGTTTCTCTAAGCAGTGCAAAGCACCGCCGAAATTAACGAAACCTAGGACAGTTGTCTTGGTTCATTATATCGGCCGACCGGTTAGAGTCTGATTCGATACCACGTTGAACCTCGCCAACTGTTCTGTCTTGTTCTCATACCTATGAAATTGTCACAGAGCCCGCCGCGTCCCGCTTGCTTTACTTGTGCAAACAACCGCAGCGGGTTGGCTTCTAACTCCTCGGGACGCCCCTGTCAACACCTCGTTCGCACAAAAATGGGCCCTATCCTAAAAAATCTGTAAACCCCTCTGATTCCCAACAGAAAAAGGGGCGCCGCCGTGGCACCCCTTTTCATCCGCATCCAGTTTTTCAGGCAGCAACCAGCTCATTCGGGCTGGCCGCTCCCGGAAAAGGGGGAATCGTCCGCTGCGCCCCGATAAAGGCACAGAGTATCTTATGGTACACCTGTTCCAGCGGCGTATCCTGGAAGAGTGTCCAGAACCGCATCAGAAACCACACTTCCGGATCCTCCTCGTAGTGTCGAGCCCATTCGGGGTCGCCACCAATATTAAGCGTTTTCTTCATCTCGGGCAAAACCGAGTCGAACAGCTCACGCTTGCAGCCTTCCAGGCCTTCACGCCATCCATCCAGAATCAGCTTGACGGCATGGAATTCAGGGTCGCCCTTTTCATACAGGCCCCTGCCCCAGAACTCTTCCGACAAACGTATCAGGAAAGGCTTCTTGGGCTGGACGGCCTCGATGTTCCCTCCTCCTTCAAGAAGGAAACGGACTTCCCTTGGCGTTAATAACGCCAGGCATGGCTGTAGTTTGGTCTTGTGACCCACGGTCTTATCCTCTTTTCCCGTGGTGGTATTCCCTTGGCTCATGCCCGCCGGTGCGGCGCACGGCCCTCCCCAAAAACCCGAAGGCCTCCAAATTCAGGGTCATGCCGGAAGGGAACATACCGGCATTGTCATTCAAGTTGTAGGTTAACCGGGGCACTGAAGCCCAACGCAAAACAAACGGTTTTTAAGATTCTTACAACCTTATAAGGTTAATCCCGCATACTTTTTTATGCAAGCCCCACAAACCTTACAGCCGTGGCTCAAACACCACAGCAAGGGCATACCTTCCCGGGCGGGGCCTTGACCGCAACCCTCCATCTGCTGCATAGAAAGGCATCAAACAAAGGGAGAACCGGATGGCCTTGCGCCATTTTCTTTTGGCGGGAACGGCGGCAGCGGCGGCAACGGTCGCCGTGGTCGCGGTACAACCGGCGTTGGCCGGCCTGCGCGGCCCGGCCGATGCCCTCGCATCGCAAGCCCGGCCGCTGCCGCCCATGCAGGTGCAGCGCGCCATTACCCTGCACCGGGGCGATACCCTGGCCACGGCCCTGCGCGACGCCGGCTTCTCTCCCGCCCAGGTCGCGGCACTCACCGCCAACACGCCCAAGGCCGACCAAAAGGTCAAGGCCACCACCGAAATGACGCTGAACTACACTGAAAGTGCGCCCTACACTATTAATACCGCCACCCTCACCTACCGCCCGCAACTTGATAGGGAGGTCACACTCACCCTCAACGGCATGCAAGCCCGGGCCGATATCGAGAACAAGCCCTTGCGCGACGTCAACGCCACCGCGGTCGGCTCCATCCACAACAGCCTGTACCAGGACGGCATCGAGGCAGGCCTTTCCCCGCAGCAGGTCACGCAATTCATGAATATATTCGCGTGGGATCTTGATTATACACGCGATATTCATCCCGGAGACACCTTCAAGGTGCTTTACGAGAAAACCGTGAACGACAAAGGTCAGCGCGTCAAAACCGGGCGTATTCTCGCGGCGCAGTTCACCGTGGGCGGCGAAACCCGCCACGCCTACTGGTTCAACGGCGAGTACCTGAACGAGAAAGGGGAAAGCAAGAAGAAGCTGCTCCTGCGCACGCCGGTGGATTTCACGCGCATTTCCTCCAGCTTCGGCTGGCGCCACCACCCGGTGCTGGGCTTCTCGCGCATGCACAAGGGGACCGACTTCGCCGCGCCCATGGGCACGCCCATCAAGGCCAGCGGCGATGGCGTGGTGGTGTTTGAAGGACGCCACGGCGGCCACGGCAACTATATCAAGATCAAGCACAACAAAACCTATTCCACCGCTTACGCGCACATCTCCAAATTCGCGCGCGGCATCCATGTAGGCAGCCACGTGCATCAAGGCCAAACCATTGCGTATGTGGGCATGACCGGCCTCGCCACCGGCCCCCACCTGCACTACGAAGTGATTAAAAACGGCCAGTTTGTGGATGCCATGCGCACAGACCTGCCCACCACCAATCCGCTCAGCCGCACGCAGATGGCCCAGTTCAAAAAACTTATCGGTAATGCGCAACTGGCATGGAATGCGGCTGAAAAAGCCCCCGCCCAACTCGCCTCCCGATAAGACACCACTAAAAACGGCGGGGGAATGCCCCGCCGCCTCGGTATCAGTTTAACAGGCCCGCCAGCCACCTGCGGCCTCTCGCAGGTACTCCCAGCCTCGATTCAGTCTTTGCATCGATCCTTGCCCTGGCAGCTTCAGCCTTGGCCCTGGTTTTTGCAAAAATGTTGGCCTTTTCAATGGCCTGTCTTACCTGCTCATCCGACCAAACCGGCCGGTTGTGGTATTCGCGCAGGGTCACCAGCGCCATTTCGAAGTTGCCCTTCAGGTCCGCCATGATATCCCTGCGATAACCCGTGAAAGTCCGGTCGACATAGGTATTCCATGCCTGTGTGCCGAAATGCTGGCACAGCATAAGCAGGTCGTTGCGGAAATGGGGCACGTCCCTGAAAGCCCCCAGTTCCAGTTCCTCGGCCTGGCGCGTGCGCAAATCGGCGCGCGGTGCCATGTGGCCGAAAACCGTCTCCGGTATCTTGGTGACCATCCCCTTGTCCACGTCCTCGTAGAAGTGTTCGGCCTCACCGGCCGTCATAGCCTTGCAGTATCCGCACATAAGGTTCCCCGTTGGTGCGAGAAGGCTGCCCGTCGGCTGTATAATCGGGGCGGGCGGCAGCAACCCCGCCCCGATTGACGCAAAAACGCTTTACTGATGCAACTGAAACGTCAAATCACACGCCTTCCCGACGCTTCTGTCAATCTCTCAAATCTTAAAAAACCATTACAATACAAATCTATAGCCAAGCTTATAAACCGCCCAGAAGCACCCCCGCCCCCAGCACCAGCAGGCCGCCCAGCACCACCTGCACCACGCTCACAAAAAAGCCGCTGTCCATGAAC
>Ga0164242_10000661_pt1 | contig 41686 bp, 52 predicted proteins | sample OricomgcompostMG_FD_108783 | JGI IMG/M metagenome (GOLD analysis project Ga0164242, IMG submission 108783) | Miracle-Growth compost microbial communities from Emeryville, California, USA - Original compost - Miracle growth compost (MG) ... | reverse complement strand
TTGTAACCAAAATGCGGTAAAATGCCAACCTCCTATATCTACATAAGGAACCTCAGAAAAGTGGAAAAGGTAGAAACCGTACCTATGATGGGAAGGTAGATGTTAAAAATATTGATAAGCGTATATAATCGCCCGATGATTCTGTCCCGAAAATTTCAATCAATCCGTCCTAAAACTATAACGTTCAAAGCCGCTTAATGCGATTTTAAACGGCTTTGAACGTTATAGTTAAATTGAATAATTAGCTGTCAAAACCTCGACTTTTCGCTTCTGATAGCCTGTTTTGGTGGCCACTGACACTCCTTGCTCGAAACTGACTGTATTCCAGCCATAATCCTTTGTAAATCTGCTTAAAACAGTTGATGGATAGCTGCTGAGCAGGAATTTGCCTTTAATCCCAGAAAGAACCTTCAAAAGGCGTTCAAAGTCCTCCTCTGTATATCCGTCATAATGGCCACAATCTGACCCGATATAGGGCGGGTCACAATAAAAGAAGCTTTCTTCTGTATCTCTACTCTGGATGACATAGAGCGCATCCGTACTTTCTAACTGGACATTTTGCAGCCGAATGGCATAATCTGCTGTAAAACGCTCCCGGTTATTCATTATTTTCTTCGTAGTTGTGTTCTTGGATAGGTCGAACCCCCAACTGCTGTCTAATTGAGCGCTAAAACTCTGGGTACTCTGCACCCAAACCGCCCAGGCACGTCTGACTTCAGAAAATAGATGAGGATTATTGTAGATTACCGCGGCATCCTTATGAAGGCTGCGACTGTGAAGGGTAATATTAATCATCTTTTCCAACTCAATATATTGATTTTGAAGTACTCTATAAAAGTTGATAAGTTCTTTATTAGTGTCATTCAACACCTCCAGCTCACTTGGTTGTTTTGCAAAGAATATAGCTGCACCTCCAACAAACGGTTCTGAGTAGAGCCTATGCGGTGGAATGCGCTCTAATATCTTGGTTGCCAACTTCTGTTTACCCCCGTAGTATGATATTGGGGTCTTAAATCTGATTTTTACTTTATCCATTATTGTTTACTTTTGTGATCTCTGACAAAATATTAAAAGGTGCGTTCACACCAACCAAAGAGCTTGGCTCTTGGCTCGGGTGTGAACGCACCTTAATTATTTTGTCAGAGTCCTGTAGTAAAGTCGAGGGCCTTTTTATTGTCCCTTATTGCCAAATGGTAGTTTAAACCATTTTTTGGCCTGATTTAGCTTATAAAATACAAATAACAGTATAATCCCTACTGCTGTAGCTCCAATCCATTTCAGCAGCCCAAAATCCTTTTTTACATCTTTTTCGACAGTTTCTGTCTTTATCTGGGCTGCCGCTTTTACTTTTTGATTACCCGTGGAGTCTTTCTTTACGAGGGTATGATTAATTTGATTAGTAGCTGATCTACCAGAATCAATCGCCTTGCCTTTGTCCAATGAAAAGCCGTCAATTTCAACTGTTTTCTTTTTTCCGCCCTTACTCCGCATATTAGCCTTAAGCTGGCCAGTCTTCTTGTCTGTATAGATTTCCAGCTCTGTGCCATTTTTTGCCCGGCTTCGCAGGGTGTCGATGTACGGGTTTAGGCTGTCAATCCTGAATACAAAACTTGTTTCATTCGTTGGCATATCCTCCTCTGAATAGATAATTTTTTTGGCCTTAACGCTAGTTGACTGAATAATTTTCAGCCAATCCGCCTCGTGATGCCGCTCGTTATCCGAAATTTCAGTTTTGGAAACATCAGCTTCTTGCTTAGAGTCCAGAGAACTGCTCACTATTGACTTATCCCGGTGTACTTTCTTTAACACTTTGCAGCTTTGATAATTGATTGATACCAATACCAGTAAAAGCAATAACACTATTCTTTTCATGGTGTATGTTTTTTAGGGATTAATATTATCCGTTTTTCCCCTTGAGTTACATTGAACTGCTGTAAAATCCTATAAGTAGTCAAGCTGTCCCGATAAGCACCATTCAAACTATCTAAGTAATCTGCTCGCTTACGTTCTGCCTGAACTATTGGAATCCATTTAGCATCATCTTTTTCCTTTTGAGCGTCTTTTTTATTCCCGAAATAAATAAAACAACCAACGAAAAGAAAGATGTTTATAATCGACCAAACGGTATTAATCACATTCATTGCGCCCGTCTGGGTTTTGCTCAATCCCTCAACAGCCGCCTGTGGGTCTATTTTTTCTACAGGCAGCGTGTCTTTTAAACTTTCTATTGGATTGGGTGGCATTGGGTTTTATTTAAACGGTTATTATGTCACTTAAAGAACTCATTCCAAAATCTGAGCTAAGCCCAATTCTATAATCATACCCCTCCGCAAGGGAAAAGGCATGTTCCTTTTTATAAATTTGGTTGCTACGGTCGGATGGCATACTGTCAAAGTCATTGCCACCTGATAGAACGGCGAACATTGTTGCCTTGGTGGGCACATTCGTTTCAATAGTCAAAACGCCGGCTTCTATAGAGTAGGTAAATTCGGGGATAGATTCGTCAAAAATTCCTTCATTGCCTTCTGTTAGCCAAACACTCAAGAAACCTTCTTCGTGGCTTAAAAAGGGAATTTCAGCGATATAAACATCGCCTTCCAGCTTACGGAGCTTTCCAAAGGAAGAAACGATATTTTTACCTGCTAAAGAAGTCCCCGATAGATCAACCTGTACCGATAACGGAATATTTAGTGACTCTAAAATCGTAGCAACAGAAATTCCGTCCACAGCATCCTGTTTGAAAACATCATCCAGATCAGCAATAAGCACTATGGCTCCTTCGAACTCCTTTGCTATAACCCTACTGCATAATTCACGTATAAACAAATACTCTATGGCCTCCCCATTGCTACATGTCCAAACGAAATTATCGCCAAAGGCATTTCGAGCAATTGACATAAACTCGTCAATTGTGCCAATAGTTCCATTATTACGCATGGCATGAACATGCCCAAAATCACGATACCAACCGGAATTAAGTAAGGTAAGGGCTATTTTAGCAGCCATATATGCCGTGGCCTGTTCCTTGGTCAACCCACTGTCATTCCAACCATCCCACCACCTGAAACTACTTTCGTAATTAATATAATCTATCCGTAAAAACTCTGTGGTTAGCGGCAACCCATACCCGGGACCATAACGAGTGTCCGCCTCCCTTGTATCGATTGCAGGAGATGGTGTTGAATTTCTGACTGCATTAAAAAACAGATACAAGAGACCAGCTGCCGCCCTCTGACCATTTCTGAAACTGGCAGTTGAAATTATCCTGTGAACTAATGACCTAAGCCAATCCTTTTGGGTAATGGGAACAGCAAAGAACTCTTCCAATTTGGTTTCGCCCATTGTAGAAGTAGTGAAATCATATCCAAAGTGACCATTACTTATATCAAACATTTGCTGGCCGCAATTAGGGGTCTTAGTGATTTTCGATTCCCCTATATTCACATCAAAAAAAGCTGCTCCCGCTTCTGTCCATTCGGTCTCGTAATAGTCCGGTATATATTCAATCACATTTGTGACTGGGTTTTTCCACATGTCAGTGCCAAAATATATATCGTGCCTGATCTGCCCGGACTTCTCCGCCTCAGCAATGCCATCAATATACTGACCTAGCAGATTAGTAACAAATGCACCAACACGTATGTTATGCCTAAATCCAAACATTTCCAATGCATAGATGCTTGTGTCAAATCTACTGTCTGTCTGAAACGAAAAGGTCATTTTAGCTCCAAACCGATGAGCGCATTTCTCAATTGGAATACCTTCTTCTCGTGGCCATGCCTTTACCCTCATATCATTCTTCTTTTACGTGTTCCATCTGCATCAGCATCAATCCATTCGTCCCCAATTTTACATTGTGCTGGCGGCACACTGTTTCCAACGGGGAGATCACAAATAACAGCATTTGTCTTTACGGTTGCAAAAACAGCATCTGTATTAGCTTCAATAGGTTTGAAAGGTAATAATAGACCGTTGTCGCCATATTTAAACGAGTTGCCAATATTATCTATCGGATTGGGCGCATCAGCTAAATCTGCGAAGTTCTGGACATTAGAATTGCCGCCGCCAATATCTGCACCCAGAACTTTTAGTAGTGTAGATTTATTTGGGTCTTCGTAATCCAATAATTCTGTGCCTAGGTTAACTGTAAGTTGAGCATAGCCAGAGCCGTCAACTGGGTCTGTGGGTCGGGCTAAATCGAAAGCCATATATGAATCCCTTGGGCTAGCGGGCAAAGTAAACGGCAGATAATTGGCCTTTGCGATTGCTCCATAAGTTCCGGTAGGCGTTACTCCATCCAAATCAAAAAAAGAATAATAAGACCCCCAGGTCATACTCCAACGACCAATAGTGAACACTTGACCAGCTTTAACCGGCATAAAGAACATTGCCCAAGGACCATTGGATAATCCACCTGCATTATTTACGTATTTACCATAAACAATAAAAGCAGGCTTAGCCAAATTGGAGGACGGTTTAATTATTATATCCGTTTTTTTGACGGCAGATTCTACTTTGTTATTTACCTGAACCACTTGAGTATTGAGATCAGCTACAGCGCTGATTGTTCCCGGCATTATAACAATACCAGCAATTGCAAATTCAGCAGGTGAAATGGAAATTACGACTGTTGAACCAATGACTGAAGTTGTATTTGCAGACGAAAAAGAGCCGTCCGCATGAGTCTTTAACGCAACTAATGCTTCTCCCGTGACCTGTGTAACACCCAGATATTGACCATTCAATACCGTAAAAGCATCAAAATCAACACCGGCCGTAAATGTATTGACACCTAAGCCGGCTGTAACATTTACCTCATAGACAAGTGTCATGTGGGTATCATCTACCTTATTCCAAATACTAAATTTTAACTTACCAGCTGTAGTACAGTTTACAGACAATTGTTGAACTGTACCCGCCCTATCCAAAACAAAGGGGCTATTATTTATTCTAACGTAATATGCTGTATTAGTGTTTAAATAAGTCCCTAGATCATCGGAGGCGCCAATATTTACCGGTGTATTATTTAAGACATTAGAAATCTGGGCCACTTCCGTTTTTTTCGCATAAGCTTCAAGCGATATCTTGGTAATACTTTTGCTCCAGACGTTATCCTGTCCCCAAAGCTCAACAATACCGGATTCCAGATCACCTTCAATTCCGTTAGCCTGGTCAGCGGCAATAACTTCAATGGGCGCGCCGTTAACATCTAAAAAATTAACATAAGTTCCGGCCTGTTTGACACTATATTTCCGAAATACATCTGTTGTATCAACGGGAACGGTATTCACGTCTGCCACTCCAACAATAGCAGTGGACGCCTGCGCCGAAACAATACCTATTTTTTCATTATAATCAGCTTGGATATCCTGTAAAGCCTGTTTGGTCCCCAAACTCGTCAGTAGAGTATCTTCAGAAGGAGCGGTAAGGTCATTGGTGGTTTTGGGTGATACCTCCTTAATAAACTCAGAATCAGCTTTTAATATTTCTGCGGCCTGATCTGCCACTATCCCAGAGTCTGTTTCGTCAGGTATTGCATCAATTAAATTGGCAAAGTCCTCCGCTGTCGGTTCGGCTCCTGTTCTTGCAAATCGCTGCTTTAAGTAGTTTTTGTCTTGTGCCATATTTAATCAATTGGAATTCTGTAAATAAATGCTAATGCATAGTAAGGAGGCATATTATTGTGCGGCAAGTCTCCACCTTCTGTGCTTGTCTGAATCGTGCTGGTGCCGCTTACACCGCGCTGATTATCATTGCCGTCTGCATTGGCTATATTTCTGCTGGTATAGCCATGTGAGTGAGCAGGCATTTCCTCTACTGTCAATTGATGTGCTTTTTCACCACCAACGGACCCTACTGCATAATCGTTTCCTGCGCCTAAAATGAATCTATCCCGTAAATCCGGGCTATCATTTGTGCCATCGCAAAGCTGCCATCCAGCCGGTATTTCTGAAACGGAACCGCTCCATTGAACAATTATGCCATTAAACCCTTTTATTAAGGTCAGCAATTCATCTTTTAAATTAAAAAGACCGGTAATAGTAGCTAAAACATCATCATTAGCTGCTGAATAATCAGAACTGGCAGCGGTGGGCAAAGATTTAAAAGCAGCCAAGGACTTAATTTGAGAAAAGCTTTCAAACGGAACACCCCCAGATATCGTCATAACGGCTTTACGGACGTAGTACACATCCTTTTGAGCTCCATCATCAAATTGCTCTTTTGTGACAATCTCCTCCATTTTGAACTGAGGGGCATACACACCACCTTCGTAAGGCAACAATTCTCCGTTCAGAATAATCCAGCCAGGACTGACATTGCTCGAAGCTTTTACACATCCAGAAATAATCACATTATCCCCTAAGGCGGCAGTGATCGTGGAAATTAATGGAGCGTAGGTATTTTGCATGAACTCAAACGAGTCCTGATAAATCCATAAGCCTCCGGGTTGTGTAAAATCTAATCTATTCATTTTCTATACTTTATTAATGCTGAATATCTTACCAGCCAAACAATATTTGCTTACCAATGCACTCATTTCATTCTTATCAAAAACAAGATATCTGGGCACTTGTACAATGAAATCGGATGTAAACTGCGCAGTTTCGTTTTTTCTAAATAGTAACAGCTTTCTGCTTTCCAATTTTCTCCCTATAACAGACCGTTTGGCTTCGGTCTTTATAAACAACGGTAAAGGAGGATAATAAACGCCAAGAATCACTTTAATTCGTCTCTGATTATAATCAAATCTGTCATTCAAAGCCTTTTCCAGATAGCAGACCTGAGGTGTAATTGTTAGATCATATTCCGTATCATATTTATAATTCAGAAACCGGGAATGAACGTATTTCAACCCGGACACCGATGCTGTAACGAAAGACAATAACTTTGGCTGGCGCAGAACCACCGGAACCAACCACCTTGTTAGCGTCTTCCAGTCAAAATCATATATTTTACGGCTAAAAACCATACATTTGATACAATTAAATTCAAATAAAACAATGGAAAAGAATCCTTTACTAACAATGGAAGTTGTAGTTGTCTTGCTAATTGCAAATATTAAAGCATTACGCTCAACATTAAACGAAGAACAAAGAGCAACTTATGACACCAAAATCTCAACTATGAAAAAGACTATAATTGATACAATGGCTATCACAGACGAGAAGCTAATTCAATTGATCTCAAAATTCCCCGACTGACGCTTTCTTCCAATACCTGAACCTTTTGTAAATATGAACTTTCGATACTTCTCCGTTCTTTCTTTTCCAAGGAGGGGCTTGTGACTATTTCAACCTTATCGATTAGTCTCGAAATGTTAATCGTGATTGTTGGCTTATTTTTTTTCATGATTTTTTATTTTATTGGGCTTTGAGGTACATAATTAATTTGCAGGTCGGCATCTTCAGTAAACCTTAGATAACCGCTATCCGGCACTATCTTGGTGTCAATTCCAGAAAAATCAAAATCTCCATATTTAGAGCTTGCTGAATCTATCTGGCAGATCACCACTCCGTCGACCGCCTGAACGGCATCAGTTACGTATTGCAAAACGAATGTCCCATTAAAGGGCAGCTCCTTTAAATACGCTTTAATTGAGTTTGCAATTATGTTATCAGCTGAACCATCTAATCGGTTACCCTGGGCATTTAAGATCAAAGGGTCGTAATATACAGTCCACTTCATTTTAAGGCTATCGGGTGGCAGGCTATCAATGGACAGCGCAACCCCGGCATCACCCACCCGGCTAAAATATTCCCGGACACCATTTAGCTGCTCTTCACTGAGCGACCCCAAATCCTCCCCTGTATCTGTTGCGCTCTTAATACGCAGGGTAATATGGCCGTATGTGTCTATTTGCTTTACCACCGCTGAATACTTAACCACCAAGCTGGCAGCAATTTCATCATCTGTTTTGCCGGTATTGTCAAATTTGTCCGAATCAGGAAGCAAGGCAAAGCCATGCTGGTATAACTTAGCCATGTTCGCATACCAACGCTCAGTATGCGGTTTCATTTCGGAAATGGCGGCACTAACGTCAGTTTTATGCAGATCAAATAATGTCTCTAAAAAGTTGCTCACAAAAGCGAATACATAAGAGAGCAGGCGAAAAATATTTGTCTTGCTCCATGTCGCAGGGTCAATTATGACCCCAGCTGCGGCCAATTCGGAAACCATTACTTCGGTAACCTGTTGTTGTATTTCGTTTATCGTCCTTGCCATTTGCTTAACTAACTTTAAAATCGATTCCTACACGCCAATAACCAACACCTTTCCCGATAACTTCAGCGTCCGTTGACGTTGGAATATTGAAACTTTTATTCAAAGCCTCTACTTCCTGTTGTTTACTAATATCAACCTCGCCAGCGTTGGCTGCCTCAATAATATCCGTCAAACTTGTACCATTCAGCAATGCAAGTTCCACTGTTCTGGATGCATCGCCTAAATGCTGCAATGCTGCATCAAGTAAGGTTTGGTCGGTATTTAACTTAATAGGTTGCATCAAAATCTAAATTCCCATTTTGTTCATTATAATTCAATTTGCTTACTGTCATTCCATCTTCCACGAAACATCGCCTAACTTCATGCAGCATCCCTTCAATATCGCTTTCCCGCAAATAATTTACTATTCCAACCGTTGCAAGTGGGCTTTCCTTTAGCTCACCTTTTTGCATTAACAATATCAACTGTTGGTGCTGGTAATCACTAAAGCCAATGGACAGCTCATTATTGTCAATTATTAAGTCATTGTCAGTATCTAAAAGTAAATCGTTCATTAGCTTATGGTTCCTGTCCCTGTTCCGGTTTGAGCCGAGGCCGTTCCAGTGGTTTCTACCTGTGTATTTATTTCGCCATGCTGTTTAAAATGGTCGATAATGACAGTGGCGATATCCTTCCAATAATTTGCCCTTGCTTGGGGCAGGTTATTAATATCTTTATCATTATAGTCATTAGCTGCGGTATTCAAAGCCGCTCCTAAAGCATTTGCATCTAAAGCCATTATTGCAATATTTGCGATGCCATTGTTTTGGCTTGTGTTAGTTTTGCATAGTCTGGACTACGCCCCTGAAACACTATTGTTGCCATAACCGCATCTATTATTAAATTGAGAACAGATAGCAGCGTATTATCTGTATTCCCGATTAGGTGACCATCCTTATTAACCAGCCACTTTTTGTCGTCAATCGTCAATTCAATACTTTCTATTTGACTAAACATTGAAACCGAAAAATAACCGTCTGACAGCCTTTCAATCAAGACATTACTGCCGATAGCAGGATAGACTTTTAAACCTTGGTCATTATCCATTGTAGCCTTCAACCTAACCCCTTCGATTTGCAGCTCATCAAAAACAATGGCACAAGTGTCAGTGCTTTTATCAACCGACTTTATAACAGCCATAAAGCAACGTTCTATGCCCTTATTGCCCAGGTCTTTCAGTTTATCTACAAGCTCTTTTGCTGCTTTGCTCATCGTAGTTTAAAGTCTATTTCAGGTTTCCGCCTTCCGCCTGTTGATGTATCAAATGTTGTGGTAACTGTGCCTACAAAATAATTCCCCTTTCGTTCAGGGAATTGAGGGTCTTGTAAACTAGCCACTACGCCAAAGTCACAAAACGGGTAAAGGAAGGCAGTAAAGTTGCCGTTATATCCCACATAATTTTTTTGCGAGACTTCCTGATTAGTCATCTGTTTTAAAAGATCGTCATTAACCTTGCCGCTTATCTTCTTATTAATAACTAATTCTGCATTACTGTCCCCAATCTCCTTTGTCACAACGGTACCATTAGGCTGCGTGATCTTCCAAACAACCTTAGCCGTTTTGGTGGTTGTTTGATACTTCAATTCTGACACGGAAATGGTATTATTTATCGGTCCGCTTAAACCATATTCAACATTGGGCTTCCCCAGGTCCTGATACACCAGTCCACAATACAAAACTTCTTCCCCATTTATTTGGGTCAGATAAATGCCCAGCATTGGGTACCAGTCTATCAATTGCTGCAAGGCCCACATAGCTGATTGATTGTTTACGATAAAATTAGACACCGTTATCTGGGGCATTTTGTCATACAGTTTGAAAGCTACCTGGTACTTTTTGGTCACCTCCACACATATTTTTAAAAGAACTTCCTTTATATCAACGCCATTAAAACTTTGTTTAATTGTCGTATTTCTGAATAAATACATTGCATCTTCACACTCAATTTCTACCGGTATTTTATAGTTAATTGATCTTATATATCCGGTAAATTCCTGTTTTACATCTTCAATATCCCCTTTTCTATAGCCAAAAGAGATGTTTATTTTATCCCCCTCTTTGATAACATCCTTCATAAATAACCTTGAAGCCAGAGCAGGGGAATGTTGATTTTCCAGCAACACGGACATTGGGATTGTGAGCTTAGCCGTTTGAACAATTTGATGGACGCTCTTTTTAATTGAAACCGAATGAAATCCATTCAGCTTCACTGAATCTCTAAATACAATACGTCCTATCATTTGCCCTAAATACATAACTTACTCCGTTGTCAGTTTAAATTCTATATTACTCCTGCCATCAATCTGAAATATCTCCATATCCTCTGCCCCTCCATTGTCCTGTAAAGCAATTTTAGTGATCAGGAAGTTCCACTCTGGTTGTAAGAAGGGGTTTGTTAAAGCACATTTAAGTGTAACCAGGTCTTTTCCTTTAATTTTTTCCCCATTCTCAAGCCGATTACCCCGATACATTTCTGCAATTTCCTTATACCTGCCAGCGGGCCATGTTCCATCTTCGCTTTGAATAATCACCAAAATGCTAATATCATATGGTCTTTCAAATACCTTTTCAAATACGGTCCCCCTGTCAATGACGTCTGTTTCAATAATCCCTTTTTGGCCAGAGATCATTAAAAAGGAAATGGGAAGCTCATATTTTTTTAATCCGTCATCGATCGTAATTGGGCAAAAATCATATTTACCCAACTGCTCGTCTGTAACCTTAATAACAGGCGTTCCCATATAATCGGCCTGATTTTGTAAAGGCTGCGCTGGCTCACCTTCAAAGCCGGGTGCAACTTTAGGGCCTTCACCTTCCAAAGGCACCCCTGGGAAGGGCGCACCTAAAGGGCTGCCAGGTATGTAGCCTAATAAATCTTTAAGCGATATACTAATTGCCATATGCCACACCTCCGCTTTTACTGTCAACACTGTTTAAGGCCATCAATAGCTCATTTACGACTTTGTCAGCAGCTTCTTTAGCCCCTTCTTTAAGGTTCAATGTTTGGATCACGATCTGATCTTGTAATTTCTGAATCGTGATATTAATTGTTGTAGGCCTTGATCCGCCTGAGGAGATATTACGGGACGTTGATTTTCCTGTTTGGCCGCTATCACCGGAGCGGCTGTTATGTCCTCTTTTGAAATTAGCCACCGGACTGTCGTTATTGGCGGCAGCTGCGACCGTAATACCTGGTATAGGCTGGTCCAACTGTTTCCTATATTCGTCGACCGCCGCTTTACTTGCATCTGCCGCATCATCTTTGCCTCCGCTAAACAGTTTTTTAATCCAGCCCCAGGCTTTCTTAAACCATCCGATCAGCGCCTCAAACTTCCCAATCACCCAATCCCATAAGGCAGTCATTTGCTTTTTGAAGCCTGGGAAAATGCGGTCTGTGACATCAATCAGAAACCTGAAGGGATTATGTTCCCAAACCCAGACACCAAATGATTTAATGGCGCCCCATATCTGATCCCAATACTTGGTAAGTACGATAATGGCGCCTACTGCCGCCCCAATGGCTATTACGATTGCACCTATAGGGTTCATGCTCATGGCGGCATTAAGGCCTAATTGTGCCAACGTAGCCATTGTAACCTCTGCTATCCAGCTACCCATTGTTACCAGCCCTGCGCCAATTGCCGGCCACATGCGCATAGTTGCAATGGAGCTGAACAGCGTCATCGCCTGGGCTATATTTGCGAGTACACTTATTGCACCCATTCCCATAACAATAAAGGGAAGCCATTTACCAGTTGCATTAAATATGCTTATGCCAAAGTCTTGTACAGCGGCCGTAATGCGATTTTGCTTTTCCTGATAACTGTCCATGACAATGTTTGCCTGTTCCACGGCGGCATTAGTACCTGTGATCTTACCTGTTAGTTCCTGTACGGCGCCTGCATTTTGTACCAGGGCAATACCCGCAGCGACGTTTTCCCGGCCAAATAGCATGGTCATAGCCGCCGTATCGTTGGCAATTGGCTGCAATTGCTTAAGTCTCTCGGATAGGCTCATGGTTTTATCCCCCAGCGCCTTCACATTGATGCCGGCCATTTCCAACATCTTTTGTGTCATAGGCGGTAAAAATGTTCCCTCAGATAAAATGGACATTACATTTCGCAGGGCGACACCACCTTCAGCGCCTTTTTTACCACGGTTGGCTAGTAGCTCTAATGCAGCATTCGTTTCTGCAAAACTTACATTGGCCGTTTTAGCCATCATACCGGCCTGCTCCAAAGCGCTTTTTAAGTCGGGTAATTCCGCACTTCCTTCACGGCTGGCGGCGGCCATGATGTTCATCATCGCCGTCATCGTCTGGGATGCCTTAATTGGATCGTCCAGGCTAACACCAAATTGCTGGACAGCTGTAGTAAGTGCCGCAGCTGCGCCCTTCACATCACCATCCATCTGCTTGGACAGAATAGTAGCATCCTTGCCCATTTCGGCCAGCGCCTGTGGGACTTGACCAATTGCGGGACCTAAGCCTGCCAGGTACACCTGATAACCGGCAGCTCCCTGGGCGGCATCAACACCAAAGGCCTTGGCATTATCCCGTGCAGCATCACTCAGCTGACGCAACTGACTATCATCGATGCCCGTAATCGCTTGCATTTGCTTCAGCTGCGTATTCAGATCAATGCCTGGCTTCGTTGCCCGGTTCAAATCTTCCACGATACCGCTGATGGACTGACGGACATTGTTCAGGTAAAAAGAAGCCTTTCCTACTTTTTCCAGCCTTTCAGAGAACGTAATCGCCTTGTTTCCTGCGGTGTCAAAATCACTGCCCGTTTGATGGACAGCCGGATTCAGGCTACCGGTTATATTTCCAGATAAGTCTTTTACAGCGCTTTCCACGCCACCGATAGCTGAAACGGCACTGGAATTCAAAGAACTGACGGCAGCCTGTAGGGCTGTCGTTTGGGTAACGCTTTGGGTCATCAGCGTGATAATCTGCTGAAGCTGATTACTGCTATTACCCTCGTTAAAGCTTATATTATACTGGACGCCGTTACTCATGTTGTAAAAAAGCCACTTCGCTTTAAGTGGCTTTGATTTTATTCTTTTTCATTCTGACGGATTACAAGCAGGTGTGCCACTAGCGTAATCCACTCTTCATCCGTTAGCTGTTTTGGGTCCACTTTGTAATAATATCGAAGCTGACAGCTTAGATATGTGAGCGACCCTTCTTTTACGTTGTTTTGAGCTTTTTCTAAAGCTCGGAAAGCTCCCCCTCGACTTGGACAATTATATTTTTAAGTTTCATACTTAATCCTATAAAAGCATCAGTGTCTTCCAAAATTGAAGAATCACCAGCCAAAGCGCAACTATTTGCCAATACCCGGTTGGATTGGATAGGCTTCGTATTTGCCAGTGTTGTGGAGGCTTCAATTTCAGCAATAGTCGGAGAACGGAAGATTAAGGAGCGGCCATCAGCGGTATCATATCTGAAGAGCTTTTTATTCTCCGATTTTAGCTTTTTGATAAGCTCATCTGTGATTGCGGGAAGTGTTTTACTCATTTGTACATAGTATTTAAAAAGTAATTAAATGTTGTTTTAAGCGATATTATACTGAATGTCCCGAGCCATGAAGTCCAGTTTGATCTCCATGTCACTGTCGCCCTGCTTCATTGTTTTGGGGCCTTTAGTGAACTCTGCCCCCAGGATGCGGTCCTTTACCAAGGCCGCCTTTTCAGCGTCCAGGTAATGAACCTGAATATCCATTACGATATCAGTAATCTTGGCGTTCGGGTTCTTCTTTTGGGCTTCCCGAATCATGGCCTCTATTTCGCTTTGGCCCAGGGTAAGGCTACCGGTTGGCTTTTCATTGCCTCCTTGTATCCCCTTAACCTTCTTACCACGGCCATAGATATACTTTTTGTCTGCTTCGACGTCGTATTCAATGTTTACGATACGTTCAAAGGTCCTACCCATTGCGGTAACGGTAATATCACACCATGCGAATTCAGCGCTATTGACACTCATTATTTCAAGTTTTGAATTGTAGAAATTATTTACAGAGACTGTACATATCCAATACGGACTGCGATAGTCTTTACCTGGCCTTTTCGGACAATATCAATAGAAGCGCTTAACTGGTCATTATTGATATCGCTATTGGGGTCTATTGTGCATTTAATACCGCTGATTTCCGTTTGTTTGCCAACAGAAACGACGATCATATTAGAACGAATGGCGTTTTCGACATCACTTTCCCAGTCACTTAACAGTGAAGTTTCCACCTTGCCGGTGTTTGGATCAAGGTCAACATCGTCTCGTAACTTTTCAACAAGAATGTCGTAAGCTATGCGGTGTGCTTTGTTGATGACACGGTTCCAGCTGATTGAGCTGTAATCGCTGGTCGTTGCAGTAAAACAAGGATCATCATTAAAATAAACGCCGCTTTTTCCGGCAATCTTGATGAAGTACACGATACCCTTATTGTCCAGGGCGGCATAGCTATTTTTCAGGTCAGCAGCTGGCGTCTTATCTGGGAAAAAACCGGTATCACAAGCTGCTCCGAAAAGAACCCTTCCTATATTCTGACTGACCTGGGCATTAGCGATACAACCCGCAATGAGTCCTATGCTGATATGGGCGTCTGATTTTTCACAGGCAGCAGTAAGCGCCACATTGTCACTTTCCAAAGTAGACCGGTCAGGCATGGCAGCTATGGTATCTTTACTAAAGCCGAATGCCGGAAGTACCCCGACAAAGGGAACATTAGCCGTTTGGTATTCTACTGCAAGCGCATTTAGTTTGGTTGCGGCCGCTAGCACGTCGCCATCAAAGCCAGTAACAATAGCGGGGACATAGTCTACGGGGAAATCTTTATTTACCAAAAGAACGACACCCCTGCCTGCTGTGAAGTCCAAAATCTTTTTGGCGATGGTGCCAACCGGATCGCACATATCCTCCAAAGTGGTTGCATTGCTGACCAACATAAAGTTCAACTCTGCACCCTCACCTGCTTTCCTGTAATAGTCAGTGATATCCCTAAAGGCAACTGGGTTATTGGCTTCAGTAATGCCTAAATCATTAATTGCCTCACTTGTAAATATCTGTTTAGGTTCACTGAGCGCAATTTTATCTACGACAGCGGTTCCGCTGATCACCATACAAATAACGGCATCATCAGTTGGCTGTGTGCGATTTAGTTGGCCTTTGGCTCGTGTAATGGATATGCCCATTTTATCTAAAAATTTAAATTTTAATGCATTAATTGACCGGGAGAAGAATTAACCTAAACTCTATAGGTTTTTAATTCTCCATTTTCAAGCCCCTTTTGATGGTTCTTTGCATCGTTAAGAGACTTCTCTAAAAACACCTGCCCATCACTGGTGATATGAAAGCTTTTCGACTGCGGATATAGCTTGCTATACTTAGCCAGTTTAGCCAGCGTTGAATCATCGATTTTATTAAACCCGGCCTCTTTTAGCTCATCTTCAGTGGGGGTATCCTCTTGAGTCTCTTCTATATTGACCTCAAACTTATCCCCGACCTTAATACCCTCTGCTGCCATTTCGGGATTGAGCTTTAAAATCTCCTCGGTGACGGTCACTTCCATCGTCTCGGGATTGGGTTTTTCTACTGAATCCTTTACGGGTTCAATTTTAACACCATGATTTTCAATATCTTCATTAGGCATCTCGCTGCCGGATTCAATGCTTTTGTCAGTATTTTTAGCCATTTTAAGTGGTTTTTTACTTAAACTTATTGGTTGTTTCAAGGGTAGTTTGTACCCTTATATTTAAAATTGATGGGGAGGCGGGCAGATGCTGAAAAGCATCTTGCCCGGTTGCTATGTACTATGTTCCCCCATAGAGTTTATTGCAAGATTGCGCCGCCAAATTTGCCACGGAGCGTCGTTGCTAAGGCTCTTTTTTGGAATCCAAAAATATCACCACGTGCTTGTGGGTCTTTCAACCGGCTGAACAGCTCAGCACTACCGTCGGCTACCATCACCTCACTGCCCAAAAACGAGAAGCTGGAATAAAGGTGCGTGGCCGGGTCATAGGCAGCCCCATAGGCGGCTTTTGCACCGGTGGCAGCGATATAAATCGGGTTCTTTGAATATTCCCAAAGACGAAAACTGTACATTTTCATCCCCGGTTCGGCCGCAATGGCCTTATACAATTTCTTGTCCTCCTTGGCGATATTAGCCATGTGGTTAGGACACAGAACAATATTTCTGTCGTCGTCAGCATCCGCATTACCATAGGCATTTTGCAGATCAATCAGAGCGTCAATAATACTGTCCGTTGCGCCCAGTTTAATTACAAAATTGTTTTTAGCCACATCGGCGGCCTGCGGTGCGTACATATAGGCAGCGTCCATTCCGATCTTTTTAGCCAGGGCTTTCTTATGCTTATTGACATATAATGCACGCTGATCATATGCAAGCTCTACCGCCACCGCATTACGGACTACTGAGTTTACGGTATCGTAGGTCTTAAGCGTAACGTCCTTAGGGATGTCACTGGCATCAACCGTTCCAACGGGATAAACCGTATTGTCTACCAGTACCTCTGGATCGACACCTGCTTCAGCCAAATTAATTTTATCGGCGTCTACTAAAGAGCTCATATTGGTTGCAGCTTGCAGGAAACTGGCATTCGGATACGGGTCTTCCAACACCATTGGAATCCATACCTCTGCTGCTAATCCTTCAAACAACGAAACCCCATGTTTATTAACCTGATGCATCACAACACCAGCGGCGTTTACCGTTGCGGCCCCGACCACAGGATTAATGCCGAAAATGCCAGCGACGATAAACCCGATAAGGCAGTTGAACATAATGTTCAGAAACAATTTTGTATTTGTTTTTTTCATGTTGATATAGTATAAAAAGTTATTTTTAGTTGCTTTATTAAGCCTTCCCGTCCCCGAAGGTTTGGGAAGGCATCTTTGGTTGTTGTTATTAAGGTTATGCGGTTTTTCCCGTGTAGCGAACGCCCTTACTATAGTCTCGGGCCAGTTTGGAATACTTATCGGGTTCTTCAGCCCTAATGCGTGCAAGCTCTGCGCTATTATGTTTACTCAGGTAGTCAAAACTGTCTTTTCCCGATTCGGCAGCAGCCTGGGTTGTCTTTCCCAGCTTCAGCAAGTCTGATACCTTAACGTCCTTCTGGAGTTTAGCGGGCTTTGCCTGTGCATCTTCTCCATCGCCTTCTTTGGAAAGTTTTAACTTTTCGGCATAAGCGATAGCCATTTTGGCGTCAGTCTTGCTAAGGGTTACAAAAATATCTTTCTGTTCTCCCTCAAGCCCTTCAGCGGATTTGTCCAAGACTTCCTTGGCTACATTTTCAGCATTTGTTTTGCTAAGCTGAATTTTATCGATGGCTGCGAGAATCTCGCCTTCCGTTGCATTTTCGTGAAGCCCAAGTTTGATTGCCAGTGCTTTCATATCTGTTTTTGATTTTATATTTGGAATGATATTGTTGATGTTGGAGGCACTTAGCCTAACTGGCTGCCCATCTCTCATTAAGCCTAATGCCGTTTGATTTACCGGAAGAGCTGTAACTGATATCTCGAACAGGTCAGATTTTGCCAGCGTTGGCCTTTCCTGCCCGGGTTTCATTAAGGCCACATCATCGCTCCACTCTTCAGGATCGGCGCCAATTGATGCTCCTTTGAGATCGCCATTCTCAATTTTGCGAATGACCTCCTTTTCAAAATCACTCGCGCCTTCTATTACAAGCGTTGCAAACAGGCTCCCGCCTTCTTTAGAAAACTGCTCCCAATGCCCGACAGGTAGCTTTGAATAATCATGATCCACATATGCAGGACAATTCTTTTGAGCATTCACAATACTCAACCCTTCTGTACTCACCCAGAATTTGGAGCTATTTAAGTTTTCATTACTTACTTCAAACCTTTTGCGAAATGCCATTGATCTGTGTTTAGATTATTGCCTTTTGAAACACAAAGTTGAGGCGGTTTTTTGCCGCCAGAAAATCCCAGAAGCGTCATGGTGCTTTTATTTGACCATGATGGTCAGAAAACACGACCATCATGAATCAACGAATTGAATACACCTTTTATAGAATGGAACTTTGCCTTAAATCAAGGCGAATGGGAAAGAAAAAGACAAAGGAGTATAATGATGCATATGAACTTTATTGCAATAGCAACCTTACAAAAGGGGAGATATGCAAGATCGTTGATGTTTCGGCTGCGCAACTAGGCAAATGGGCGAAAGAAAATGACTGGGACCTGGATAAATCCGCCAATGAGGTCACAGTCCCTAAGCTAATCAGGGGGTATTATCAGAACTTATCCCTAATTAATAAGGTTGCAAAGGACGAAAAACGGGCTTTAACCAGCGCTGAAACGGATCAGGTAATTAAAATCACCAATGCCATCAACTCCCTTCGTAAAAAATACAACCTGTCCAATTACCATTCTATCCTAAAAGAGTTCCTGGAATGGGAAATGAAAGAACACATGGACAATGCAAAGATTTTTGGACCAGACATGTTTGAATTTTTAAAGGAAAAAGCAAACGAATTACGCAATGCTCAGTAGCCCGGCAGACAAAAAACTACTTATCGACTTCCAGGACTTATTAGAAATAATCAAGTCCGCTAACCCCATTGATAGGTTTGAAAGTGCAGGCGATAAACGTAAACGCATTGCATATCTCCTTTCTGATTATGAAGCATTCTGCAATTATTACTATCATGAATATGCTTATGCGCCAATGGGATGGTTCCAAAAGGAGTATCCGGTGGAAGTATTTAACAACCCTAACAATATTTATGAAGAACAATGGTCTCGTGGCTTTGCGAAATCAACGCATTATGGCCTATTCCTGCCGTCCTTCATAAAATTTAATGGACAATTGACAGGGATGATGATCGGCAGCCTTAATGAAACGCTGGCGTCCGAAAGGCTGGCTGACCTACAGGCTAACTTAATGGCTAACCCTCGCATCATTAACGACTTTGGAGAACAATATAGTTATGGCAACTGGGAAGACGGGGCTTTTAAAACTAAAGATGACTGTGGCTTTTATGCTTTTGGTAAGAAACAATCCCCCCGAGGCACCCGGTTTAAATGGAAGCGACCCAACTATGGTGTCGTGGATGACCTGAATGAAGCCAGGCAACTAAAAAATGATGCCATCGCCCAGGAAGATAAACGGTGGGTATTGGATGAATTGAAGCCAGCCCTATGGACTCGTCGCTGGTGGCTGGTGATTGCCCAAAACAAGTTTCACGACAACTCAGTCACGGCCCTATTAGAAGAGGATGAAGAAATTGAAACCATTGTTCACAGGGTGGATATCCGAGACGAGAATGAAAAAACCAACTGGCCGGAGAACCCGGACTTTACAGACGAAGCCATTGCCGACCTGGAGAAAACAGAAGGTGGAGGATTTACCAGAGAACGAATGAACACTCCATTCGAGGAGGGCGCTGACTTCAAAAGGGAATGGCTGGATCATTGGGTTGACCCGCTTCCATTGGTGGATTATGACAGCCGGATTATTCATTATCTCGACCCATCTTATAAGTCAACCAAAAAGTCTGATTATAAATTTTGGGTGTTACTAGGCAAAAAGGGTCTCAAATATGACATTCTGGACGCCTGGGGTCAGAAGACTACCAGTAAGAATATGTGGGAGCATGCCTTTGCTGTAGACGAGGAGCAGGAGGACTATAGCCTTATCGATCACTGCATGGAGGCAAACTTTATTCAGGAGGAGGTCCACAAAAAGGAACTCGACATGGTGGAAGAAGAACAGGGTCGAGCGCTTAGGCTTCAATATGACCGGCGTGCAAAGGGCGATAAACATGAACGAATAATGACTTTGCAGCCATTGTTCCAGCGAGGACTTATCCGCTTTAATATTCATAAAAAAGCGGATGTCGGCATGAAGCTGCTTCGCTCACAGATTCTGGGATTTGAACAGGGTAGTTATATAAATGACGATGGACCGGATGCGCTTGAAGGCGCCGTTTGGATGTGTGACCGGTCCACAAAAAGAAGCTCCAATAAAACCCGTTCCGGAAAAATGCGTAAAAACAAAAATAGAGGGATGTAACAAACTAACAGACGATGAGTAAAATAACAACAATAGACTTTAAGTGTTTGAAACTGATTGAGCATTTTGAATGTTCCGGCAATGTGAATAACCGCAAATGGCTCCGGTCATACCAAGATACAGGGGGCGTGTGGACGATTGGTATTGGCACGACAAGATATTATGGTGCTGATAAGGTAAAGAAGGGCGATGTAATTACCGTTGAAAAGGCATACAGTCTATTACAATTTGACCTTAAACAGGCCATGCTCGAGGTGGACGGCTCCACCAGGGACGATATCAACCAGAACCAATTTAATGCACTTGTCAGCTTTGCCTACAACTGTGGTACTGTCGCATACAGAACTTCGGACTTAAGGAAGGTTATCCAAAATAACCCAAATGACTTTGCCGCAATAACCGCACAATTTGAGCGGTGGAAATATGATAATGGCAAGGTAGAGCCCGGGTTATTAAGGCGTAGAAAGTCCGAGGCATGGCTATACCAATATGGGGAATTAAACTTTTTTGAATAATATTTTTACATACTACTATATATGTATATTGAAAAACAAGACTACCAGCTCCGCATCCGGCTTGACCTGTTAGATATCCTGCTAGAGAATATCAGTACTGCCCTTGGCGGCAATGAGCTAACGCCAACGGCGATCCTACAGGCGGCAAATAAGATTGCCACGGATACCATTGCTACAAAAGCAGGGGTATTATATAATGTAGTTGATGAGCTGGCCAAAACAGCGGACGCCCGCAACGGCTACCTAATTGCCCTCGGTATTTCAATTGGCCTATATGAGATATACCAACGTGCTGACGATGAACAAATACCGGAAAAGGTAATTAAAAACTATAACGACGCCTTGAATGTCCTGGACGCAATTGCCAAAGGCAAAGAAGTCCTGGACTTGCCTCCTAAAGTTTCAGATGGAGAATCTAATAATGGCGGCCAACCCGGCGATGGGGAATCAGCCGTTACTTCAGGGACAGGATTAAGGAGAATTGGCAGCGCTCCAAAAAGGTCACACAGGATTTAATAATAAACGCTCATTTAAACGCTTTTAAACGGTCATTTTTTATGTCTTTTAAAATTTTCGGGTATTCTATCGGCAAGAACAAAACAGGGGCTTATTCGGCCTCTAGTGCAAAAAACAGGGGAAAGGTATCTGCGGCGATAAAAAAACAGTACCGCCGTGAGATATCTTTCCAAATCGCCGATATCAAAAAGGCTGAACTTTTAGCCACAAGTCCAGACGCACCAAATAGAAGGCGGCTGTTCGACATATATAAGTATATAGACAAAGATATCAGACTTACCGCCCAGATCCGGGATGCGGTAATGAAAATTACCGGCGAACCCTGGATGATCTATGATGAGAATGACATCCCACAGGAGGAAATGAGTAAGGCCATGCGTAAAAATTGGATGACCCAAACCATTAAGGCGATTGCTCTGGTGGAGTTTTGGGGCTTTTCGGTACCTGAATACAGTGATATAGACCCAACTTCCTTCCGAATTGGTGAAGTTAAGCTAATCCCACCCGAACATATCAGCATAGAATGGCAGCAAATCTTAATAGACGCCGAGATCAATAGCAGCTACATTGATTACAGTGATATGATGTGGGACCTAGATTTAGTAGAATTCTACGAGACCCGTGAAAGCCTGGGCTTACTTCTTAAAGCTGCATACAATATAATATGGAAGTATTATAGTAGGTCTGACTGGTCTCGCTGTTCTGAAAAGTTCGGTATGCCCATGCTGTCCATAGAAGCAGACACAAACAATGACGATGAACTAGACAGAATTGAAGAACGGGCCGCCAACTTCGGTACTGACGGCTACATCGTTGCTCAAAAAGGTGACACAGCTAATATAATAGAACGGAAGGGCCAGAAAATTCACGATATATACCTGGATAATATTAAACTGTGTAATGAGGAGAACGAAATCGGGATAAATGGCCAGACAGCAACTAGCCAGGAGAAAGCATTTGTAGGCTCCGCTGAGGTGCAGGAACGCAAATTTGAGGACTTAACCCTTACGAGACTTGAATTTGTGAAAACGCAGATCAATGAAAAGTTCATTCCTTACCTCCGTTATAAAGGTTTTGCTATTCCAGATAATTTCTATTTTGATTATCCGGCACTTATAAATGATAGGGAGAAGAAACTTAACGGCAGGCAGACCAACTCAGATGCAATAGAAGCTCCTAATCTAAAGGAGAACACTGAAAACAAGCAGTCCAAAAAGGATTCAAAACAACCTGACAATCAATAAGAATGTGCAATTTTGATGAGCAATACTTCTTTTCTAATACGCAACGAGTCCGGCTTTCCAAAAAGATTGGGGTCGATAACATAGTACAAACCGCTGTTAATCAATTGTATGATGATAGAAAGCTAAGTAAAGCGGTTAACAAAAAGATGTTTGCTGCGACCTATGAACCGCTGAAAGCTGCGGTCAATGAGGGGGTCGGTAAAGTAAGTATGGAGGTGCAGTTTGGTACTCCCAATTATGAGTTTTTGAAGCAACTTCAGACCAATACGGCGGTATTATCTGCATTTAAAAACCATGCCCAGATCAAAGAAATGGCCTCTTTGCTTAAGGATGAAAGCGGCAATTTGAGATCAAAAGCAGACTTCAGAAAAGCCGCAATGGCTGTTAATGAAAAGTATAATGGGCGTTATTTAGATACGGAATATGATACCGCAGTCAGGCAGAGCCGTAGTGCGGCCCAATGGCAAAAGGCGCTTACTACCGCAAAACTGTACCCGAATATCAAGTATCTACCCAGTGTGGCTGCGCACCCTCGTGTATCGCACGAGAAATATTATGGCATTATTAGACCCATGACCGATCCGATATGGTCGTCAATTCTCCCCATTAATTCCTGGGGCTGCAAATGTGGCTGGGAAGTAACGGACGAAGAGCCTAACGACTTACCGGATAACCTGCCAACACCCGAAGCAGGGTTTGATTTTAATCCAGGGGCTACTGGCCAGGTATTTGACCTGGAGAATAGCTCTTATATTAAGTCGGTGCCATCAAAGGAGCAGCCAGCACTTATTCGGATGGCCAAAAGTTACGTCATTGCCGATATGGCAGAGGCCGCCCCGTATGTGGAAATGTACAAAAGCAAGGCGGGCACGAAGGTTACCGCTCATCCTTTGGCCCAGCAGGATAAGTACTTTCAGGAAAATATTAATGCTGCCCGGTCAATGGCTAATAGCCGCAATATTGATGTGAAAGAAATCAAGCTGCTTCCCGTGGTATCGGATGCTGCATTGAGGCAAAAGCTGTTGCCCGGGGCTAAAGAAAGCAAAAATCCCGATTTTCAAATTGATGGTGAGTATTATGAACTCAAGGAACTAAAGGCGGGTAAATCAAAAAATACTGTCAAACATGCACTGGATAGCGCCCGCGGTCAGGCCGATAATGCCATTTTAATCGTACCAGATGGATTTCCATTTACAGAACAGGAAATTACCACGACGATAAAAGACAAAACACTAAAAAAGGAAATGAAGGGTTTTGGCAATATTTGGATGTACATAAATGGCAATTGGGTCGCAAACCCCCATAAATAATTAAGGCAAGCATTGCTGCCTGCCTTAATAAACACAGTGGCTCTGTTTCCTATGTGGCCTGCCTCTGTGGTACAAAGATAAAATTATTATTCAAAATGGCAAATAATAAAAACGTAATCGGCGCTGATAAGGTCATCCAACAACTGGAGGCAGCAAAAGCCTATTTGGTTGATAGTGTGCCGCTCGTCATAGGAACTGAAGCGGTTCGCTTCTTTAGGGAAGCATTTCGCAAAGGTGGCCTCAATACCAAGTGGGCGCCACGGAAAATGCCTAGAATGGGTTCCACGAATAACCAGAACGTCCTTATAAAGGACGAGCACCTGATGGACAGTATTGATTATAGAGTAGAAGGTACCACAGTTGTAATATATAGTGACCTCGTTTATGCCCAGATTCACAATGAAGGCGGCACAATACCGGTCACTCCTCCGATGAAAAAGTACTTCTGGGCTAAATACTATGAGGCTAATGAAGCAGGATTGGAGGAGGTGGCGGAACTCTGGAAGGCCTGCGCTTTGGCAAAAGAAATAACCATACCTCAACGTCAGTTCATCGGCGACAGCCCGGAACTCGACAAACGGATCATTGATAAGATTACCAGAGATTTAGACAAAATATTCAAATAATTACCATGTTTATCTACCCAGCTTATAAAGCATTGAAACAGAAATTAATTGGTATTGCACCGGTGTTTTATTTTTTAGGACAATATAGTATAGGGAAGGATAATACCAGCTATATTGTACCGGCCTTATATATAGAAATGCCTAAAAATGCCCAGGTGAAGTATTGGGGTAAGGGTCAGCGGGTAATCAGCCCCGCACAAATTAAGCTTCATTTTATTACAAATGCGCCTTATAAAAACCATGACAGCACCGTCCAGGATGCAGCCATTGCCGTGCATGCTGCCGGGTTAAAAGCTATTGACGAGGTAATGAAAAGCTTAGCATTGAGAAAAGATGACGGCAACCTATTAAGCCAAAGGTTTGTAAATACTGCCGTAGACGAAATGAACTACCAGAATAAAAACCTATTTAGTGTGCTGACTTATTCAACTGAAATTTACCTGTAATTTGGCGGGTTGATTGCTGGGCTGTTGTTTTATAATGCGCTCGACAGTTAATGGAGATAAGAAGAATTCTTCCGCCACTGCTTCAATAACATAGCAAAACATCCATTTGGGGTTACGCCTTTTGTAATAGCGGAACCGCTCATGGATTTTTAAATTTCGTTTATTGATTAGTTCGGGATTATGCGCCATTGCTGGTATTATGGAATAACTTTACAACCTTTTTGCAAAATTACAAAAAATGCCACAAATTATTTTGTGGCATTGACTTTACTGAAGTTAAAGCGGCTTTAAACAAAAAGAGAGACGATCCAGGTCAATAGTTTACAAATAAGGACTATGCCGACAATTAGAGCGATTGCCATACCCAGAACGCCAAAGACACCTTTACATCCCGTTATTTCTTTTTTGTTAGTTTCCATTTTTCAAACTTAATCAATTTTACTAATATAATACTTATACATTTTGTCGAAGGCTGTCACAAGGTTCACCAACTCTTCGTAGCTATGTTTATTTAATACCTTACCAAAACCTCCAAATTTGACACACCAGGCATTGAGTCTGGCCATATCGATGGTTCCTGCTGACACCTCCCATCTAAGGTTATGGGCCTTGGCGATAATCTTCCGGCGCATTTTCTCGCAGGCTGCCTCCGCAGGATCTAATCCTTTCAGATAGCGTATTAAAGCAGTAGCTTCTGTTATTTCCAGTTCACGACTGCTGCTGGTGCGCTGGTTACTGAAGCTGTATACCAGCTCCTGTTTTACTTCGATCATGCCTGTACTGTGTAACAAGGCGTGCAATATCTTATTTTGTTGTGGATTTATATTCATTCATCTGTTTTTTTGAATCTAAAATATCCTTCTGGGTTAACTATGGTCGCTTTGAAGGGGAATTGTTCTTTGACTGCCAGCTTCAAAGTCTTAATCAAATAAGACGCAGCAATAAAGATCACTCTAGGCTCATCATCATACTCTATCTGCAAATGGAGACAGTCTTTGGATGAATCATATTTTGACGGCTTGACATCGTAGTCAATAATCTTTATTTGCTTGCCCAACACCTTTTTAATGCTGATGCTATTTCCGACGAATGATGTTGGTGGTGGTGGTGTGATGCCTAGCTCGTTGAATTCTTTCATATTTAATCATTAATTTTTTAGTAAGTTGTTTGCTATTTGAATGTTTGGCCCAGCCTAAATGACTATTGATGGTCTGCATCGGTTTTCCCTTTGCGACGGCCCTGGCAAAACTTTGCTTATTTCGCTTTCGTAGTAGCGTGTAATGTCTAAAAAAAACATACCCACATACATCTAACCCTATCTTATCATTCAGTGGTGATACGCTGTAATTGCCCTTTATTGCCAAATTCAGTTCGGTTTTAAGGTAGTTCGCTATGTCCGCCCGCAACTGGTGCAAATCGGCCTTATTTGAGGCGAAAATAACCATATCATCAGCATACCGGTAATAGTACCTGACGCCCTTAACTTCTTTAAGCCAGTGGTCAAAGTATGTCAAGTAAAAATTAGCAAAGTACTGGCTTAGATAATTTCCGATTGGAAGCCCGGGCGCAGAATCAATAATCCCGTCCAACATTTCCAAAAGGTCGTTATCCTTGAATTTCCGGCGGAGTAATTGTTTTAGTATGCGGTGATCTACTGAAGGGTAGAATTTTTGGATGTCTAATTTTAGGTAATACCTAGTGTTCTGTTCGTCCTTCAGGGCGGTCTTAATAGCCCTGGACATGGCATGGATGCCTTTGCCCTTGATACAGCTGTACGTATCAGCTGTGAACATATTAGTGAAGATTGGCTCAAGCACATTCATAATAGCGTGGTGAACAATTCTGTCAGGAAAATAGGGTAATCTGAATATTACCCGTTCCTTTGGCTCGTGAATCGTGAAGGTTAGATATTCAGAAGTACAATACTTTTTATCCAACAGCATATTGTAAAGGCGAAAAAGGTTGCTTTCAACGTTCTGATTATGCCGGATCACGTCGGGCTGTTTTGATTTTCCTTTCTGCGCAATGGCATCTGCCATATACAGATTATCCATTGTGCAAATCCTGCTATACAAGTTATTTTCTCGTTTCATTGGAGCCTTTGATTTAGCCGGACGCCTTCGCTTTCGCTACCAACGTCCTTTTAAAAAGTGTTATTTTTTGCCATGTGGGCAAGGTCTGTGCTGTTCAAAATCTCTAAGGTGGGCGCTGACGTTCGTATTGTCGTTGTCGTAATCGGAATCGTTGAACCGGAAACTGCCAGCGGAAGAACTACAGGCCAACAGCACACAACCTATTATCGTCCTATTTTACGATCAGCGTAATGATCTCCCAGAGGTCTGGGTAATTCTTTGCATTCGCATCGCTCTCCTCCTCACTATTGGAGCAAAGGCGGGCGCAGACGCGCGTAAAGCCGTAGGCGTAATCGGAAACGCAGAACCGGAAACCGCCAGCGGAAGAACCAGGAACATAAACGTTATCGGCAATATGCCAAGGGAACCATTTGTCCTTTGAATGGTTGGTTATGTCGTATTGTTTACCTTCCTTTTCCGCTTCCTTCAGCACGGCCAGCATATAATGCGCTGTCAGGTAAAGGCCTAGATCGGGTCTAAGCTTACTGACGTCTGGTAACTCTGAACTGATTTCTAATTCTGCGCAAGCCTCTTCAAATGCTACTATGCTTTTTTCTGATATTTTCATTTTTGGATTTTTATTGATTAATAAATGATGTATAAAAATTGCCCTTAGAAGGTCATGAAGCCTTTGTAAATCGATTCAAATTGCATTCCTGCATATCTAGCCAGCTCTTCGGATTTGAAGCAAAGGCGGGCGCCGACGTGCGTAGCGTCGCTGCCGCAAACGGAACCGCTGAACCGGAAACCGCCAGCGGAAGAACGCATCTCAAAGTAAGGGTAATGCTTATCCCACTTACCATTGTTAAAATCGGGCTGCCAACCTTCATTTAAGGCTTCGGTCACTATCAGTGCTTGGGCGAATGATACGACGGCTCCATAACTTCCATTCTTCTGAACTTTTGGACAGGCCATACCCCAATCGATGCCTAATTCCGCACAGGCATCCTCAAAGGTTTTTACCCTGTCCATTACATTTCCTAAAAGGACTTTTTTGCCAAATAAGTTTTCGAGAACCTTTTTTGTTTCTTTTCCAGCCTCTTCATGGGCTTTTCGTGCATTTTGCTTGGTGATTGTTAATGTTTTCATTTTGATTTCTATTTGTGCCTTGCGGCGGTTATTTAAATTTTATCCCATTCATCGAAATAGTGCTTTTTACGTAAGTAAGTATCTGGGTACATTTGGTTATACCAACTAGCATTTTTTTTGCAGTATTTTTTATACTTCTTATTACTCAGCCATGCAGTCAATTGCTCTTCACTAGACATTTTTTCCCAGATCAATCTGGCTGGCTCCTTATTTCGTCTGAGCGCATAATCATTGTACCACATTTCAAAGGTTACCTTGAAATCTTTTTCCCTAATATTACAGCCGTTTGTTTGAGAAAAGCTTTCTAACTTATCAAAAAGAACGGGTAACCGTGCTTTAAACCCTTCTATCTGAGGTGGGGTCATTTCGGCTTCTGTGAAGTCTATGGCCTCCAGAATGCCAGCCCCATTATAAATCACCTCTATTTTACCCGAAAAAGTGGGCTTGCTTACTTCAAATTTTCGCATTCCTATTGGTTTTTGTTTTTAGCATACTTTTTCTAATATCAGAGGGGAGCTGATACACAGTAACAAGGCAGTTTTCTTTAAAAATGAAGATATTCTCTCCATAGATGCGTGGTGTATTGCCTGGATGTTCAGCACACCGGCATTCTATAAACCTGCGCAGCTTTCCTTTTGCCTCTGATTGCGACACTCCGTAACAATAGGCCTGTGCTGCAAGGCGTTTAAATGCATCTGGACTGAAGCCCAGCCTCTCTTTAGCTCTATGGTATGCATGATGAGAAATAGTAATCATATCAATTCTGGGAGTTTTGGATGATTGAACCTAGGTTTGCCGGGGTAGTTTCCACCTCTTTATTTTCACTCGTGAAAGGCAGTTCTGCTGGCTTATTACTAGGCGGGGCAGCTTTTACACCTCCTTTATTTTGTTTTGCCAGCCAGTTTGCATGCCCTTTCTCGTAAAACACAAAGGGTTCATTTCCTCCGAACCGGCTTTTAGGGTAGACTTTAAATCCTTTGACCAGTAATTTGATATCAACGTCAAACTCTATAGCGGCAGCGGCAGCACCTTTGGGATCATCTCCCTGGGCATGGGCTATTACAATAAACCTTTTGCGGGGGAAAGTTTCTTTCAAAAACTGCCATTGCTCATACGTCAGTTTGATATATTGAATGCTATCAATAAATACTGTATGTGGACTTTTCTTCTTACGGAGCCTTTCCACGAGGTCCTCAAACCGTTCCTTGTGTACAATTAGGGTATGATTACTGACATCTTCTATTTTTTGCCTTCTCCAGGCATCCTGAAGGCTTCTACTAAAGCCCTGTTCAAAGCTATCATATAGGCACTTTCCAAAGCCGGTCATATAACGCATGAACATAACTGCCAGTTCGGTCTTGCCGTTTCCGCTTTTGCCGTATATAATCATACTGAAGTTGGTTTCCGGCTCACCAAAAGCATCCCGCCATTTGCCGGTAAATGGCAAAACCTCAAACTTCTTGTTTAGAAATTCCTTTGCGTTTAAAGCACGTGCCATTAGCGATAAGTTTTAAGGTTATTAAATCTATTTCGGGCGGCTTCCACCAGTTCATTAACCTGTTCCTGTGAGGCATCGGCAGGGACATATATAAAGCTGCGATCGTCTATTCTGGCAACCTTTAATTTGCTATAATCCCACTTTCTGGTTGGAAGCGTTTCGCTACGCATTTTCTTATTATTGGCGCCAGTATGTAAAGTCATTGGCGGCATTTTTGGTTTCAATTCCTTCATTTTTTCTTCCTTTTATTATAGGCTTCCAGTAGTCCTCCAAGTGCATCTGAAAAAAGGAGACTGGCAGCGATGATGATTAATATTTGCATTGAGATTTGTTTTAAAAGGCATCCCGTAGAAACAGGTTGCCGTTATACTGTCAGGTATATTAAAGAGATGAAAATTGTAAATCAATATTCTGGTATTTGCCGACTTCATCTTTAACCCAGACCCGGAAGTATTTCTTCTTGTCTGGGCGCCGGATGGCCTTGTCAATTAGATCAACAGCAGCGGTAAACAGTGGGTCCTTAATGCGGTCCTTATGCCGTTTTAAGGCCAGTACTTTCTTGGTGTCCATTCGGCCACGGGAGGTCTCAAAGGCTGACATAATCATTTCTTTGACAACCAGGTCTATGCCCCCTGTATTCTTTGTGATGAACTCATCCAACCGCTCTTTAGCCAGCATGATCGTATTGTCATCGAACGTGATCATTTCATCTATGCTAACCTCTATTTTCAATGATCGGTCAAAATTGTAAAGGGTTACATTCCCTTTGTCATTGGCTTTACGCTTACCGCCGTTCTCGTCCAGGAAAACCTGAAAGACACGTTCCGCTTCAGCAGACAAATCTTTTTTGAAGGCTACGAGTTTATCATGAAGGGCCTGCGCTGCCGTAGCCGTTTTGTAGGTGAATTTCTCAACCTCACGCTCAAATTTTGTAGTGCGGCTGTATTGGCAACTTACACCTGCTTCATCCTTCCAAATTTTGTCGGAAGCCTTTTGTTGTGAAATTTTCATTTTTAGTGCTTTAATTGGTTAAAAACTATTTTGTTGTTAATTCGTCGGGCACGTTCACTACCCAGAGTTCAATAAATTCGTCCCATAGTAAACCCGATCTAAGGGGCTTTTCCCCTTTAGGCCTGGAGACATCCATCCATGTTTCATCCTGCACAGTTTTACTGAATGCCTCAAAAGCCTGATCATACTCAGAGAATATTTGATTCTCATTTGTATTTAAATACTGTAAATCTTCGCCTATATGGTAGCGAATAACCATGAATTTTTTTGCCATTGGTAAGTGGTTTAATTGGTTAATTAATAGCTATTTAAATGCATATATCTGGTGTACATCGTCGCATATCCTTCCTATCAGATTGCCTTCAAAAGAATCACGAGCGCTACCGGCGTATACTGACCTTATCGCAAAGCCTTGGGCAGGCTTCAGGCCAAAAGAATATTTTGCCTTACGCTCAATAAACTTTTGTGACAGCTTCAGGTGCATTTCTTCTAATACGGCTATGATCACATAATCCTCGTCGGATTCGGCAGTGCCCCTCATATAATTTATGCCAGCGCCGATAGTATTAATGAAGGCCTGCATTTCGGCATGCTTAAACTTTACTCTCATATTTGAAGGTTTTAAACATGTCCAAAAAGTCGTCATTCAGGTACTGGGTCACTGTGGCAGTATTGTCGAAAATGATCTGGTGTAGTATCCGATACTTACATAACCGATAGGACTCTGGCTGATTATAAAGCTCCTGCAAAAAGAACCGGTCATCCAAGTCCTCCCAGTGCATTTTAAACCACCTCCAGAAGTCAAGGGAACCGACCATTTTCATAGAATCTACCCTGTGATCAAAGTTGAGACGTAACCAGGTCTCTGCTGTCTCACAGATGAAGTGGTTGTATTCGTCCTCCTCAATACCGGTTAAAAACAACACCTGCTTCTTATTGTACCGATATTGAGCTGCCATTGTAATTGTCTTGTTTTCCATAGCTAAGAGGGGTTTTGAAGTTGGCGTTTGATTTTCAGAATCTGGGTACGTAAGGCCCGGTTGCTGCCATTTGCCTTGATTAGCAGCTTTTGTTTATCCTGGTAATTTGGCAGATTGGCATTTATAATGGCCACAGCCTCTTCCATCCAGAACTCCTTTTGCTCATCGGGCACTAAGGGGGTTATCCGGTTGTATTTCGAGCCATAACGGCTGAATATTTCCGCAAAACCGACCCTTTTATTAATACGCCCCTGATCGATCTTCTTTTGAAGGCCATCGGCACCAAGGGCATACCAGCTGCAAGTGCCTTCACTACCGTTCCAGAGGGCCTTCACCTCCATAAAGGCGGAGTAGTCCAGGTCACCAAACTCGTCCAGGATCACTATGGGCTTATAGATCACTTTCAACAGGTAGACTAAATCGGCAAATACATCGTCATACCGGCCTGTATTATCCACGCCGAAGGATTGGGCAATGAAGCGCACCAGCTTATTTTTGGTCTTATGCAGGCTGCAATCCACATACACCGCATTCTTATTGCCCGATACAAAGTGCTTTGCAGCAAAGGTTTTACCTACCTCAGTAGCGTCGCAATACATAGCGCTGATGCTTTCGCTTTTGCAAACAGACATCTGGCTGGTCAGGTATTCAAACACACCGGTATTAGCGGCCATCCATTCTGGCTCATCCCCCAGGAGTACATTTAGCTTCCTAGCCATCGTGATCCAGGCGGCATCTTTTAGGACACGCTCTGTCTCGCCTTTTTTCAGGCGGTTAAATACACTTTTGTTGATACCGTAAGCGAGTGCAAACTTGGCATCGCTTCCGTCAAAGTTTCCTCGTACTGAAAGCAGGGCGGTGAGGATCTTTTTCCTTGCTTGTTCGTCAATGTTCATACTTTTGTATTGGTTTAATTGGTTATGAATAGTGGTTTAATTGATCAGTGATTTAATTGGTTAATTGATCGTTATTTATTTCTGATTAGGGGCGGTACTGGTAATACCGCCCTTTTTATAAGTCATCTTCAGCCATCTTGCTGTAATCCACTTTTACTCTTTTGGGCGCTTCCTCCTGATTTTGAAGGGTTGCCTTTGATATCTTTGCGGCCCGTGCTGGTTTAACAACAGCCTTATTAACGGATTCATTTGATATGATTTCCATTTTAGCCAGGCTCTCAACCCCATCCCTGATCATTTTGTCAAACTTGCTGCGATATCCAAATTGTACATGCATTTTATGCTTATCGTCAGCGGTCTGTTCAACCTGTGATTCATTGTATGGCGCTGACTGTGTACAGGTGCATTTATATTCATCATTCTGATACAGGTGAACTTCGGGTATAGTCCCGTCTGCTTCCCTTATATAGTAGGCAGTAACCGTATAGCTGTCAAACAGCTCAATAGATTCTGGGGTGGGTAACCAGTAGTTGTTATATTGCACCTTCATCACCTTGTTATTGCGGATAGTGGTTGAAGTGCGTTCCCCTATGTGTCTTGCCAGCGTCTTATTATTAATGTGGGCCAAATTGGGGTTAATATTCTCCATAAATACCTCCCATCTGGTCTTGCCTGGGTATTTATCTGTTTTATGGTGCATCTCGCTATTACGGGCCTCTATGGCCGCCATTTCAATGGCAACAATATCATCATAATAATATTTTACCTTATCCCGCTCATTTAATCTATTGGCCTCGCTCTTCGCAAAGGGACGGCCCTTAAACCCTTTTTGGTTCTTTATGGCAGGGCTGTAGCGTTTAGACCTGAATGTATGTTCCGCTCTCTTTTCCCTTGGATTGGCGGCCCGACAAAGACGGGTAAATGGAAAAACATTGCCATCCTTTAAAAGGTCGTCCAGGAAGGTATTGGCAATGTGGTGCTCAAATTCTATTTCGGCTGGAATCCCCATGCCGTTGTTAGCCAGAAAACGGAACATGTCCTTTATCGCTGCCATAAATAGATTCCGGTCTTTTTTCATACCGAAAGATTTACCTATTATGCAACCGCTTGCTACATCAATGATCTCGTAAGCAGACACCCGCTTGTCGTTGCCCTCAACATCAAATTGTATTTCCAGGTCATCGATAGAAATCTTACTCAAAGAGAATTCAGGGGCGTGCCGTTCGTTATAGGGCAGGTGTTTATTGCTATAATCAAGGGCATTTAAACGCAATTTGTCAATGATTACCATGTTTCTAGGTGCAGAAAGTATGCGCCAGATGGTCGTATCACTCAATTCCCCGTACTTTTTGTACTCTTCTACGTCGAATATTTCCCCAGTTTTCTTGTCAATTAGGGTAATATCCCCTGCTAAAAACTTCAAATAATTGTTGTATACCTCGTTTTTATAGGGCCTCCCGGTAACATATAATGACATTATCAGCCATTCAAACTGGGCATCTACCTTTTTGTTATTGGTTTCATTGAACTTTCTGCCATCAATGAGGGTATTATAATCGAATCCACTCTTGACATAAGTATTATAGTGTGGTTTCAACCGGCGCTCACTGGTAGGAAGCGTATTTGGATACTGGTGTTCCACGTCTTTTATGATTTCACCGGCTTTTACCCAAAATGCAGCAATTGTAATATTGAGCATCTTTTTAAGCTCTCTTTTATTGCTAAGGAGCTTATGAAATGCATTCAGGATAGCGGCATCATTGACGTAATTACGCCTGTCAATGTCATCCAGGTTGCACTGGGCATAATTGTCAAAGAACTTACGGGCCTTTTCATCAGGTTGTATTAAATCAATAATTGGTTGTTTTGCAACATATTCATACGGATTGCCAAACCGTTCCTGGACCAATGCTTTATATACCGGCGGCAGGGACTCATACTTTATTAGTGCTTCATTACCATTACCGCCGCGACCTATGACCTCAATTTTTCTCCTACTTTTTAAAGTGTCATAGGTGCCTTTAGGAATAAGCCCAGTGGGTTTAATAAATTCCTGACTCTCAATAAATAATATGTTGTTTACTAGCTTCAACTACTTCCTGACAATTTTTTTTACATCACTAATCACCTTTTCCACACCTTCCTCTAATAACACATCTGCCAACTCAATACGAGTACCCAGGTCTGTATCATTATTCCGGTTATTATTTTTTATGTCACTAACCATCGCCTGACTGCAACCAACAACCTCCGCAACCCAGGCCTGTGAAACCCTTTTTTTAGGACGATTGTTTTTTTTATTTGTACTTTTATTTGACATTTGCGAATTATTATACAGCAAAGTAATAGACTTTAGTCTAATTGAACAAATTTATTTCGCCTTTTTTCTATTTTTTTATGCGAGCAATTAACAGGGTAATGAAGATATTGACAGACAAGGGCCTCAAACCTTCAAAAGTTGAGGCAGATCTTGGTTTATCCAATGGCTATTTAGCAAAAATGGAGAAAAGAGGTGGAGAAATTGGAGAAGAAACACTTATAAAACTTTCTTCATACTTAGAAAATAGTCTAATTTATTTAATGACGGGGGAGGATGACGTTAAACAAGAACCGGAAACGGCAAGCTATTTGCTCAAAAGAAGAGCAAAAAAGCTATCAACGCCTACCACGATGAATATAGAAACGCCCGGTGCCGGCATTCCCATTTACGACGTTCCTATTGATGCAAGTTTTCTTGAAAGATATCAGGATGACCGAACACATTTTGAACCTATTGGCTTTTTATCCCTTCCAAAATTGAGAAACTGTAATTTTGCAGCGGTAGTTAGCGGAAATAGCATGTACCCAATCATGAAAAGCGGTACTATTGCCGCCTGTAGAATTATTGAGAATCTTGATTATTTTGACGAAGGGGAGATGTACCTGATAGCAACCACCAACGGTTTTGAAACGGTCAAATATGTACAAACCGGCGACAGCCCCGATGAATTAAAGCTAATTCCCCATAACGAAAGAATAAAGCCAACATTTATTAGGAAAGATATGGTAATTAGGGTTTGCTTAGTTGAAGCCTGGTTAAATTTTAGGTAGTTTAATAGGCTATAAACCCAAATTATGGTGGATAACAAGCAATTAAAAAGTACTTACAGGGTACTTATTCCTATACAGTTTGCAAGCCCAACTGCAAGCCCAACTGCAAGCCCAACTGCAAGCCCAACTTTTAATTTTGATTACTGCCATTGTTAGCTTTGACTCTAATTCGACACCATAAAAACCTCGTAATTAAAATGATGAAAAAATATAACGATTATTGTATTTCAGTTAGTTAGCTTATTTTGCCGCCAATTGAACGATATTTGAGCTGAAGTTAAATCACATTTAAACTAAGAACTCTTTATCGACCTCTATATATGAAGTAAATACGCTTAAATTTAAACCATTCTGACGGATTGACTGAAACCATAGTAAGCGCTATTTTTCGCTACAATCCAATGTTTACGCAGCTTTTGCGCAATATATATACATTTATATTTTAGGACGGTTTAACTGTACCCCCATAAATGGCCAGCAATTCAATATGGACGGGTTGCTTATTTGTTTCAAAAACCCTGGTCTGACTCAAATAACCTTCTCTTGTAATTTGTAGCCTTATGGGAAATGCAGATACTTCCAAACTGAAATTTCCCTGAAGATCTGTTTGAACTACCTGGGAAGCTCCTCCCCGAATTTGAACCTCTGACAGCGGACTTTTGGTTGCGGCGTCTACCACTTGGCCTTTTAAGATTTCTGATTGTGCCTGAACAGCCGTTAAACTACTTAATATAAAAAATAGCAGTAAACGACACTTCAATAACAAATGACTCTTCATGATTGAATATGATTTTGGCTTTAATAATCTTTAACAAATTTAACGGGGTTCGCACCTGAACCGCTTGCCATTTTCATCATTATTGATGCTCTATTCATCATTTTTCGGCTTAAAAGTGTATTTTCGACCTCTAACTTGGCTGTTTCAATCCATTTTGCAGAAAATCATGGCTGCCTTTTTAAGAATTCTTTTATGTTGTGTTATAATAAGTATACCTGGCAGACATTTGTTTGGTCAGAAAAGGGACGTTTATATCTTTAAACATATCAGCACAGAATCAGGACTCTCCAATAGCACCATTGAATGTATCTTCCAGGATCATTCTGGCCTTATATGGATTGGCACCAGAAATGGTCTTAACAGAATCGAAGGAGATCACATTACCAACTTCTACCATGACAATCGGGATTCAGGAACCATTTCCAATGATTATATAACGGACATTACTGAGGACACACAGCATCACTTGTGGCTTGGCACCCGCAATGGTATTAATAAATTGGATCTTCATAAGGGATTCTTTCATTCGGTTCATATCCCAAACACATCATTACCCCTCATTGTCAATAAGATCGCATGTGATAGTAGTGGTTATATCTGGGTTGCTACTGCCAATAATGGCCTTTTTAAAATCAATACTAAAAATAATAAGGCCACGTCTTTTGCGAACCCGGCATTGCCATCATGGCCTAAAAACAATACCATCAATACACTTTATATAGGTAAACACCAGCATATATGGTTCAGTACACCTTCTGGATTGTTTAGCTATAATATGCAAACCAACAGTTGGCAACAATGGCTGGACAAAACACGCCTGCAGGAAGCCAACATTATCAAGATCCTGAGAGTCAATGAACATACACTCATTTTGGGAACAGAGAAAAACGGTCTCTTGGTTTTTAATCATACAAAGAATAATCTGCAAAGAATTGACCAATATGGTACGGATCCATTCAGGGTGTCCAATAATATGATCAAAAGCCTGTGGAAAGATAACGATGGAAGCATCTGGATCGGAACACTCACTGGACTTGATCATCTCAATTATAAGACAGATTCAATTACACATTTATATAGCGAGCAGGATAACGAGTATGCCTTATCCCAGAAGACCATCTCGTCCATATTTCGGGATAAAGAATCCAATCTTTGGGTAGGTACTCACAGAGGAGGTTTAAACATATCTTACGCAAAGCTCTCTTTTTTTAAAACCTTTCGGTTAAGCCCCAAAAAAGGGGCGCTCCATTATGAGGATATTAAAACTTTTTGGGAAGCACCCAATGGGAAAATCTGGACCGGAACTGATGGTGGCGGCATAAATATCCTTGACCCTAATACAGGATTATTTGCCTATTTAAAACACGATTCAAGTAACAGCAACTCTATTAGCTCAAATGCAATTCTAGACATTTATGCAGATAGAGCCAATAACCTCTGGATTGCGACTTGGGGAGGTGGTCTTAATAAATATTTGCCTGGCACGCATAGTTTTGTCCATTACCGGCATATAGAAACAGACGCGACTTCCATTCCTTCTGATTACGTGCAAAGAATATATCAGGATAGAGAAGGGCTAATTTGGGTCTGCACCTATTTTGGTGGTTTAGCCCTTCTGAATCCAAAAACAGGCAGATTCACCCCTTTTGACCAATCAGGTATTGCCAAGGGCAAGCTATCTGGAAAGAATACGCTTTCTATTATCGAAGATGACCAACAAAGAATATGGGTGGGCACAGATGACGGAGGACTCAATTGTATTGATAAAAAGAGCCGCACAATTCAGCATTACTTTATCGATAAAAACACCAGCATCCCTGACCTTCGGGTCCTGTTTATTGATAGCGATAAACATTTATGGGTTGGGGAAAAAGGATTGTTCAGGTTTGATATTCAAAAAAACAACTTTGTCCCATATACTACAGGATCATTATTGGATAATGTAATTATCAAATCCATTGAACAGGATACCAAAGGACTACTTTGGATTTCTACCTCAAATGGACTTTTTTCGCTTAATCTGCAAAGCAACAATGTACAACGGTTTAATAATAAAGACGATTTACAGGGAGAAGAGTTTGAGGACAATGCTTCTTTGAAGTCAAGAACCGGAATCATGTATTTTGGCGGGTTAAAAGGATTTAATAGTTTTCACCCCGAACTACTGATGCGGCAATTAAAATCTCCAAAATTACTTTTTACCGGACTTACCATCCTTGATAACCCACAATCGCCTTTGAACAAGGTTTTATTGTTGCCAGAGCAAATAACCCTGTCATATTTGGAAAATTCCTTTACGTTACAATGTGCCAATGCCATTTATTCGGATATTGGCAATCATAATATTGTCTACCGACTGAAAGGCATTAGCAACAACTGGCAGGAAGCTGTAGGCAATAAAATAAGCTTTAACCATCTTGCACCTGGCAGATATCAATTGGAAATATGCTCAAATGCGTCAGATTTGAACAATCCTATTGACAGTAAAACCATAGTCATCTTCATCACCCCTCCATTTTGGCAAAATAACTGGTTTATTTCACTCATCATTATACTCCTAGGTGGGTTAATCTTCTGGTTGATAAGTATCAAAAGGAAAAAAGAATTGAAACAGCTTCGGGAACAAAATGAAAAAGAAATTACGGAAATGCAGGTTCAGATGTTTACCAATATATCGCATGAACTCCGAACCCCACTTACGATGATCTCTGTGCCAATTGAAACATTGATGAATGAAGAAGCAAATCCAAAAAACCAAAGGATCTATCGTTCCATTTATGCTAATACCCAGAAATTGCAGCAATTACTTAAAGAAATCCTGGATTTTAGCAAATTAAAAAAAGAGGACACCCCACTTCGGGTTACTAAGGGCAATATAGGTCAATTAGGTAAAGAGGTGGCGGACGCACACCGACTCCTTGCAGGGCAAAAAGGCATCAAACTCCACTATGATACTAATGTGCAAAATCATGAGACCTTTTATGACCATTCCATCCTGGAAAAAATATTGAACAATCTGCTGTCCAATGCTGTAAAATATACAGGGAATGGCGGGCAAATTCATTTGAAAATCCATTTTACAAGTTCTCCCCCTAAACCACATTTTAAATATACGGATACCATCGGACTTCCTCCCAGATCACCTATTATCGCCATCTTGGTTCGTGATAACGGTATTGGTATTACGGAAGGCTCATTACCTAATATTTTTCATCGCTATTTTAGAATAACTGACAGACATATCGGTGCTGGAATTGGCCTTGCATTTGTCAAACACCTGGTACTAAAACATAAAGGGTCTCTTATTGTCAGTAGTGAAAAGGATAAAGGGACAGAGTTTTTGATCTTGCTTGCGAGTGCATCAAATGCCTATAATCAGCATGAGATCACCCACGAAAACATCGCTGCATTTACCAATTTGGAAGCACCAAGTGTCTATTATAATGACAATGATTCTCAAATAGAAAAAGCACCCAAAAATGCACCGACAATATTGATTGTAGAGGACAATCAGGAAGTACAACAACTCATTGAAGGTCTTCTGAATACGGACTATAATATTCAATTGGCAAGTAACGGGCAGGAAGCCATTCAATTGATTTCTAACCATATGCCACAACTGATTATAAGTGATATTATGATGCCGATTATGGATGGTATTGAGTTTTGTAAAAGCGTTCGGTCGGATAATTTAACAGCACATATACCCTTTATTTTGCTGACAGCAAAAGAATCAGACCAATCCTATCTGGAAGGGATTGAGACGGGCGCAGATTATTACTTCATTAAACCCTTTAATCCGAATATTTTAAAGAAAACAATAGAACGTATTTTTGAGAAAAGAGCCCAATGGAAGGCGCATCTTTTGCAAGAAGCCCATTTATCCGTACTTGAAATTACACAAACACAGTCCGACAAGGCCTTATTGCAAAAGATAATAGAAATCATAGAATCTAATATCCAGAATGCCGATTTTAAAGTCGATGACCTCTGTAAGGAAATCAGCATGAGCAAAACGAAACTATACCTTAAAATAAAGGATATAACTGGTGGTTCTTATATTGAACTGGTGAAGGATCTTAAAATGAAAAAAGCCGCCAAGCTATTGACCACTACAAATTATTCTATTTCTGAGATAATGGACATGGTAGGCATACAAAGTCAATCCTATTTTAGTAAAACCTTTAAATCAACATTTGGAAAGTCCCCCTCAGCCTATTTCCAGGGAAAATAACCGGATTTATTTTTCAACTTGCCCTATCTGACCCGCCGTTACATATTACAGTAAAAAGGTATCTAAAAGGGGATTTTGTGGACTATTGACATAGAAAATGAGGTCGTTCGACTTATCAAATATGCACCCCTTTAGGTATTTACCAGAAAAAGTGGTGTCAAAAATGATATTTTTTCGCCTAAAGTTTGGGGAGTCCTAATTGGATCAATCTTGGCCTAAATCCCAAAAGGTGTCCAATAGGACAAAAAAGGTATCCAATAAGACAGCTTTTACCAGGTGGCCCAGCAACTGGGGGGCCATTGGAACTACTGAGGAGGCTCCGATATAAAATCTTTTGGACAAAGTGGTGTCAAAAATGATATTTTTTTGCCTAAAGTTTAAGAGTCCCAATTGGATCAATCTTGGTCTAAATCCCAAAAAGGTATTCAATAAGACAGTGTCTACCAGGTGGCCCAGCAATTGCGGCGCCAATGGGGCTATTGAGGAGGCTATCCCATATAAAATCTATTGGACAAAGTGGTGTCAAAAATGACATTTTTTTGCCTAAAGTTTAAGAGTCCTAATTGGATCAATCTTGGCCTAAATCCCAAAAGGTATCCAATAGGACAAAAAAGGTATCCAATAAGACAGTTTTTACCAGGTGGCCCAGCAATTGCGGCACCAATGGAGCTATTGAGGAGGCTCCCATATAAAATCTATTGGACAAAGTGGTGTCAAAAATGATATTTTTTTGCCTAAAGTTTGAGAATCCTAATTGGATCAATCTTGGCCTAAATCCCAAAAAGGTATCCAATAAGACAGTGTCTACCAGGTGGCCCAGCAATTGGGCGCCAATGGGCTACTGAGGAGGCTCCCATATAAAATCTTTTGGACAAAGTGGTGTCAAAAATGATATTTTTTTGCCTAAAGTTTGGGGAATCCTAATTGGATCAATCTTGGTCTAAATCCCAAAAAGGTATTCAATAAGACAGTGTCTATCTGGTGGCCCAGCAATTGCGGCGCCAAT
>Ga0164242_10000660_pt1 | contig 41713 bp, 34 predicted proteins | sample OricomgcompostMG_FD_108783 | JGI IMG/M metagenome (GOLD analysis project Ga0164242, IMG submission 108783) | Miracle-Growth compost microbial communities from Emeryville, California, USA - Original compost - Miracle growth compost (MG) ... | reverse complement strand
GCGGCCCGCGCGCCGACCCGAACCGTCACGGCACCTGGATCCCGCGCGTATTCACAAACACCGCGTACAGCGTCGACGTCGCGGCAATGAACAGGCGATTGCGCTTCGGTCCGCCGAACGTCAGGTTCGCGACGGCCTCCGGCGTGAGTATCTTGCCGATCAACTGTCCGCCGGCGTCGAAGCAGTGCACGCCGTCGCCGGCGCCCACCCACAGATTGCCGTCCACGTCGAGGCGGAATCCGTCCGGAATGCCCGGATCGATTTCGGCGAATACGCGGTCGTTCACGAGCCGGCCGTCGTCGGACACGTCGAATACCCGAATGTGATGCGGCGCGTCGCTCGCATGCGACCGCCCCGAATCCGCGATGAACAACTGCCGCTCGTCCGCCGAGAACGCGAGCCCGTTCGGCTTCACGAAATCGCCGGCTACTTTCGTCACTTCGCCGGTGCGCGGATCGCAGCAGTACACGTGGCAGCCGCCGATCTCGCTGTCGGCCTTGTGGCCTTCGTAATCGGTCAGGATTCCGTACGGCGGGTCGGTGAACCAGACCGTGCCATCCGATTTGACGACCACGTCGTTCGGCGAATTGAGCCGCTTGCCGTCGAAACGGTCCGCGAGCACCGTAATCGAGCCGTCGGGCTCGGTGCGCGTGACGCGCCGGTTGCCGTGTTCGCAGGTGACGAGCCGCCCTTCGCGGTCGCGCGTGTTGCCGTTCGAGAAGCCCGACGGGTAGCGGAACACGCTCACGTGGCCGGTCTCCTCGTCCCAACGCAGCATCCGGTTGTTCGGGATGTCGCTCAGCACCAGGTAGCGCCCATCGGCGAAGTAGACCGGACCTTCGGCCCAGCGCATGCCGGTATGCAGGATTTCGAGCTTGCACACCGGAATCAGGTAGCGTGCGAAGCGCGGGTCGATCGCATCGAAATAGGCCATCACGGGGTCTCCCTGTTTATTCGTGCAGCCGTCCGGCGTGAAGGTGGGGAACGGTGCGTTGGGTTATCGGTGGTCGGCAGGCTTCGGCGCCGGCTTGCCGCGTACGTCCCAGTAGTACGTCTCGACGTCGGTCAGATGGCGCCGCATTTCCAGTTCCGCGCGATCGGCGTCGCGCGCGGCGATCGCGTCGAAGATCCGCGAATGGCAGCCGAACGCGGCCGCGAGCGCGTCGCGGTGCTGTAGCGACGTATGGCGCTGGTCCTGCAACACGCTCAGCACGCTGCGGTACAGCGCGTCGATCAGCGGATTGCGCGCGAGGCTCGCGATGCCGAAATGGAACGCATCGTCGGTGCTCGCGAACGCTTCCTTGTCGTCGCCGGCCGCCTCGTTCTCGCGCAGCAACTGTTCGAGACGCTTCAGATCGTCCGACGAAGTCCAGCGGCAGGCCTCGCGCGCGAGCGCGACCTCGGTGAAGAGCCGCGTCTGCTGGAACAACTGCATGCCGTGCGGCGTCGACGCGAGGAGCAGCGTCGCGCCCGACAGATGTTCGAGCAGTTCGGTCGGGTCGGGCTCCACCACGCGCGCGCGCTCGCCGGCGCTCACCGAGATCAGTCCTTTCTTGTTCAGCCACAGCAGCGCTTCGCGCACCGCCGGCCGGCCGACGCCGAAGCGTTCCATCAATTCGCGCTCGGACGGCAACGCATCGCCCACGCCGACCTCGCCCGACAGGATCATCGCTTCGAGATGCTCAGCGACCTGGTCGAACAGACGTTGGCGTTTGATCGTGAAAGGGGGCGTGCTCGACATGTAAAAGGTCCGGGTGATCGGGAGGAAACCCTCAATGCTACACGTTGTGCTGTTCGGCCAGCACGCGCCGCTTCGCGGCGACGAACGCGGCGAGGCAGCGGTCGCGCCACGCGCGGCGCGCGGGCAGCGCGTCGGCGGCGGTCGCTTCGCGGCGCTGCCGTTCGACTTCCTGTACGAGCGGCGCGCGCCATTCGCGCGGGTCGGCCTGCTCCTTCGCGAGGCCGTAGTACATCGGCCCCAGATTGCGGCAGTATTCGGCGACGCCGTGCTGCGCGTTCAGGTCGATGGTCTCGAACGGTCCCATGAAGAACCAGCGCAGGCCGAGGCCGTCCGCGACCGCCTTGTCGACGTCGGCCGCGCTGCACAGGCCGTCCTCGACGAGCCGGAACGCTTCGCCGAGCAGCGCGCTTTGCAGCCGGTTCACGACGAAGCCGTTGATTTCGCGCGACAGGCGGATCGGCGCCTGGCCGACCTGCGTCATGCGCTCCGCGGCCCGCTCCACGATGGCCGCGTCGGTCCACGGCGCCGGCACCAGTTCGACCAGCGGGATCAGATGGGGCGGATTGATCGGGTGCACGACGAGGCAGCGCGAGCGGTGCGCGAGCGGCTCGGTGAACGACGACGCGGGCAGGCCCGACGTCGAACTCGCGAGCACCACGTGCGGCGCGGCGAGCGCGTCGAGCCGCCGGTACAGTTCGCGCTTGATCTCGACGCGCTCGGGCGCGCTCTCCTGAACGTAGTCGACGCCGGCGAGCGCTTCTTCGAGCGTCGCGCACGCGCTGACGCGCGCGCACACCGCATCGGCGCTCTCGTCGCCGCCGAGCCCCTGGCGGGCCAGGCTGTCGATCGACTCGCGCACGAACGACAGCGTCTGCTGTACCGCCGCGGGCGCGGCGTCCCACACCGCGACGTCGAACCCGGCGCGCGCGAAAACGAGCGCCCACGACGAGCCGACGACTCCACATCCGACGACTGCAATCCGTGTCATAAACACACTCCGATGAAGTTAGCTGGCCGCGCTGACGGCCGCCTTGCGGCGGCGGATCGCGGCGTACACGGACAGTGCGACCGCGACGATCAGAATGCCGCCGTTGAAGAAATATTCGACGTAGAACGGCGCGCCGAGCTGCTGCACGCCGGAAAACGAGAACGCGAGGATCAGGATCGCCAGCACCGTGCCGCCGACGTTGACGCGGCCCGGCCGGATCGACGTCGCGCCGAGCAGCGAGCCCGCGAACGCCGGCAGCAGATATTCGGCGCCGACCGACGGCGTGCCCGAGCGCAGGATGCTGCCGAGCAGCACGCCCGCGATCCCGCACAGCAGGCCCGACGCCGCGAACGCGCCGGTCACGTAGCGCCCGGTGCGCAGCCCGGACAGCTCGGCCGCGCGCGCATTCGAGCCGATCACATAGAGGCTGCGGCCGACCGGCAGCCGTTCGAGCGCGATCCACAGCACGATCGCGACGACCGCCACGTAGACGGCCGGCAGCGGCACGTAGCCGACGATCTGCGACAGATTCGAGAAGCCGTCGGGCAGGTCGAAGCCGGCGATCTGCTGGCCGCCGGTGTACCAGTTCGATACGCCGTACAGCAGCGAGCCCATACCCATCGTCGCGATGAACGAGTCGATCCTGAAGCGCGTGACGAGGACGCCGTTGACGAGCCCGACCACGAGCCCGAGCCCGATCACGAGCGCGGCCGCGAGCGGCCACGACAGGCTGTCGTTCACCTGCAGCCCGATCACCAGCACCTGCGCCATGCCGACGTGATAGCCGACCGACAGGTCGAAGCGGCCGGTGGCGAGCGGCAGCATCACGGCGAACGCGAGCAGCGCGGTCACCGACTGGCTCGTCAGCAGGTTGCCGATGTTGCCGCTGCTGAGGAAGGTGGCCGGCCGCAGCGCGGCGAACACGATCAGCACGAGCACGAACACGAACGCGAGCCCGTAGTTCGCGAGCAGGTCCGAGACGCGTTTCGCGACGCTCGGCGGCGGCGGCTTGCGCGCGGCCGCGCCGTGCGTCGGTTGAGGGGCGCCGGAAGGGCCGACGCCGTTTTCGCTGGTACCGTTCATACGTTATCCCAAGGATTGATCGGAAGCGGGCGCCGCCGTGTCGTGCACGGCCGCGCCGTTCGCGGGCCGGCGCTCGCCGAGCGACGAACGGGCGACGAGCGCATCCATCGTCAGCGCCGCGCCCGCCACCTCGCTCGCGACGCGGCCGCGGTCGATCACGAGCGCGCGGTCGCAGACGGCGGCGACTTCTTCGAGGTCCGACGACACGACGATCACCGCCGCGCCGTCGGCCGCGGCCTCGCGCAGCATCCGGTGAATCGACAGCTTCGCGCCGATGTCCACGCCGGCCGTCGGCTCTTCGAGGATGACGACCCGCGCGCGCGCTTCGAGCCAGCGCGCGAGACACACTTTCTGCTGGTTGCCGCCGCTCAGCCAGTCGATCAGCGAGGCCGGATTGCGCGGGCGCACGTCGAACCGTTCGAGGCGCGCGTGCGCCGTCGCGCGCTCGCTCGCCGGGCGCTGCGCCCGCCAGAGGCTGCGCGACGCGAGCAGCGGATTCGGGAACAGGTTTTCGGCGAGCGTCATGCCGGGGAACGTGCTCTCGCGCATCCGGTCGCCGGCGAGCAGCACGATGCCGGCGCGAATCCGTTCGCGGATGCCGTCGGTGCGCGGCAGTTCGCGCCCATCGACGACGATGCGGCCCGCGTCGACCGCGAGCGCGCCGAAGATCGCGCGCCCGGCCGCTTCCTGGCCGCCGCCGCGCAGGCCGACGAGGCCGAGCACTTCGCCGGGGCTCGCGTCGAACGAAAGCGGGCCGCGCCGCTCGACGAAAAGATCCTCGACGCGCAGCACCGGACTCGCGCGCGCCGCCGACGCGCGCACCACTTCGACGCTTTCGAACGCGCGGCCGAGCATCTGCTCGACCAGCTGTTCGACGCGCGTGCCGCGGATCCCGGTCGTATGGACGTGACGGCCGTCGCGAAACACGGTCACGCGGTCGGCGAGCCCGAACAGTTCGTTGAGCCGGTGCGATACGTAGATGATGCTGGTGCCCGCGTCGCGCAGCCGGCGAATCGCGTCGAACAGCCGTTGCGCGTCCGCCTCCGGCAGCGCGGCGGTCGGCTCGTCGAGCACCAGCGCGCGCGGCTTGCCGGCGAGGCCGCGCACGATGCCGAGCAGCGCTTTTTCCGCGATGCTCAGCGTGAGCACGAGGCGCTCGGGGTCGGGCGGGTCGAGGTCCATCGCCGCGTACAGGTCTTCCGCCTGCCGCATCACCGCCGGCCAGTCGATCAGACCGTTCCTGCGCGGATAGCCGGCCACCAGCGCGATGTTCTCGCCGATGCTCAGGTCGTCGACGAGCGCGAGGTCCTGGTGGACGAACGCGAGCGGCAGCGCCTGCTGCGCGGGATCGACCGGCTTGCCGTCCAGCAGGATCTCGCCGCCGTCGGCTTCGTAGACGCCGGCGAGGATCTTGATGAACGTCGATTTGCCGGCGCCGTTCTCGCCGATCAGCGCGTGAATCTCGCCGCGCCGCAACTCGAACGACGCGGCGTCGAGCGCGAGCGCGCCGAAAAAGCGCTTCGTGACGTGCTGCGCGGACAGGAGCGCAACGGTGCCGCCGCTCATCGCTAGCTCCCGGTCTTCGCGGCGCACGTATCGTGGGTGCCGCGCCAGATGTTCAGGTAGTGGCACGCGAAGCCGTTGCCGGGAATGAATTCGTTGTGCTTGCCGCCTTCCCGGTCCGCGTTGTCCTTCGTGACCAGATAGGTCGGCTGGACGAACTTCGACGGCGGCTGGCCGGCCATCGCGTGCACGATCGCATCGACCGCCTGATAGCCGAACAGCGTGCTCGGCTCGGGCACCGTCGCGACTTCGTATTCGCCCTTGCGGATCATGTCGTACGCCGACGGCGGCCCGTCCGATCCGACCAGATGCACTTCGTCGGGCTTCACGCCGGACGCGCGCAGCGCCGACGCGACGTACGGATAGAAGTTGTCGCAACAGGTCGTGCCCCACCAGCCCTTGCCCTGGTTCGCGACGATGCCGGAAATCACCGCCGGAATCCGCCGCGTCTGGTCGGCGATCGGGATGTTGACCATGTCGATGAACTTGCAGCCGCTGCACGCCTTGATCGGAGCGGTCGCCGCCTCGGCCTTGAAGCGCGCGATCGCGAAGCTGTTGTCGAGGAAGTGCAACTGGCGCGCGGTGCCGTTGGATTGCGCGATCACGTACGCGGCCTGGGTCTCGCCGATCTCGGCGGGATTCGACGTGATGTTGTCGTAGAGGCCGAGCTTCGGATCGGGGCCGGGGAACGCGGTCGCATGGATGCCGATCACCGGGATGTGCTGCGCGATCGCCTGCCGGATCGGCACCTGTAGCGCGCTGGCGTCGGCGGACGTGACGATCGCGGCCGGCTTCAGCGACACCGCCTGCTGCATCGCCGCGAGCGTGCCGGTCACGGTGCCCTGGCCGTTCAGCACCACGGCCTTCCAGCCGAGCGCGTGCGCGGCGTCGGTCACGCCGCGGCCCCAGTTGACGAACGACACGTACGACTGGTCGGCCGACACGTAGACGATCGTCAACGGCTGCGTCGACGCGCGCGGCCCGGTGGTCGGGCCTTTCCATTCGGTCTGTGGCTGCGTGCGCGTGTTGACGATCGCCTTCGCGTCAGCGACGGACAGCGTGTTGCGGATCTGCGGTTGCGGCCATGCGTCGAACGGTTTCGCGCGCGTCTGCGCGATCGCGCCGTGCGCGCTCAAGAGGCTCGCGCCCGCGACGGCAAGCGCCGCCGCGCAGGTGCGCAACAGCCCCCGCGGCCCGCGACGACCGATGCGGCCGGCCATTTGGCTCGGCCCATTCCCAGCCAGGTTTCCCATGATGTCTCCTCCAGTGGTGCGCCTTGCGCAGCGGAATTTTTGATCGGCAACAGAGTCGCGCAGGCGTTCAACTAGTATGACAAGTCGACATGTCGACAGTCAGCAAGCGTATACCCGTATAGATGCGGACGGGGCTTTGTTGGGAGAGAGAGGAGGAGGGGCGCCGGCATCGCGCTAAAGATCGGCGAGAAGAAACGGCCGCATCGCGCAACGGGGTTGGCGCTGCTGCGCGACGCGGCCGCCGCTACGAGGCGTATGGCGAGCGCGCCGCCTACCCGAACGGTAGCGGCGCTCGTGAAGGCCCGTGCGGCCGTAGTGGCCGCGCCGGGCTACGCAGTGTCAGCCTTTGGCAAACGCGAGGAGGTCCGGATTGATGACATCCGCGTGGATCGTCAGCATGCCGTGCGGATAACCGGGGTAGATCTTCAGCGTCGCGTTCTTGAGGAGCTTGGCCGACAGCACGCCCGCGTCCTGGTGCGGAACGATCTGGTCGTCATCCCCGTGCAGCACGAGCGTCGGCACGTCGATCACCTTCAGGTCGTCGGTCTGATCGGTTTCCGAAAACGCCTTGATGCCTTCGTAGTGCGCATGTGCGGCGCCCATCATCCCCTGGCGCCACCAGTTGTCGACCACGCCGTCGATGACTTTCACGCCGGGCCGGTTGAAGCCGTAAAACGGAATCGGGACGTCGCGATAGAACTGCGCGCGGTTCGCGGCAAGCTGCGCGCGCAGCCCGTCGAATACGTCGATCGGCGTGCCGTCGGGGTTGCGGTCGCTTTTGACCATGATCGGCGGGACGGCGCTCACCAGCACGGCCCTGGCTACCCGTCCGTTGCCATGGCGGGCTACGTAGCGCGCCACCTCGCCGCCGCCGGTCGAGTGGCCGATGTGGATCGCGTCGCGCAGGTCCAGGTGCTCGACCACGGCCGCCGCATCGGCGGCGTAGGTATCCATGTCGTGACCGCCGGCCGTCTGGCTCGACCGCCCGTGGCCCCGTCGGTCATGCGCGATCACGCGATAGCCGTGTTGCAGAAAGAACAGCATCTGCGCGTCCCAGTCATCCGAACTGAGCGGCCATCCGTGATGGAACATCACCGGCTGGCCGTGGCCCCAGTCTTTGTAGAAGATCTCGGCGCCGTCTTTCGTCGTCACAAAAGGCATGTGTTTCTCCGATGACTTGCTGGTGTAGCGCCAGGCTGTCCGGATCGCCTGGCGACGAAACCGGACGTCTGCGTGACGCCGGCTGTTCTGGCTTGCTGAACAATGGACAGTCCACCTCGGACGGCTCACTTCGGCCCGATCGCAATCCTTCGGACGCTCACGGAAAAGCGTCGCCATCAGAGGGGGTATGAGGAAAAAAAGAATTCGCGGGCCGTTTGCGCGGCCCGGCCGATCACGCGTTCGAGATCGCCGGTAACCTCCGCGAACCCGCGTGCCGCGACTGCCCGGAACCACGCCGCGGCGAATTCGCGACCGGCTCGGCGAACCCGTCCGCGATGCGTGCCTCCGCGAACCCGGCGACCGACGCATCACGATAGCCGATCTTCCGGGCGCTCGCCGTCAGATTGCCGCCGCGCTATCCGTGATGCTGACAGCCGCGCGGTCGGTAAGCGTGTGGAGGTTGCGTTGACGGCGGCTGCCGTCCGCCAGCCCGCCGCCGCGCGCTAAAAAGAAAACGTCGACGTCAGCATCACGAGCCGCGGTTCGCCGACCGCGACGATCAGGTTGCTGTTGCTCGACGGATAGTAGGTCTTGTCGAACAGGTTCTTCACATTCAGCTGGAATTTCGCCGGCATGCTGCCGATCCGGGTTTCGTACGCGGCGAACGCGTCGACCACCGCGTAGCCCGGCAGCGTGAAGCTGTTCGCGGTGTCGCCCGGCCGCGCGCCGACGAAGCGCGCGCCGCCGCCGAAGCGCCAGCGGCCCGCGACCCACGGCAGCGCGGTGTCGTACACCGCGAACAGGCTGCCCGAGTGGCGCGGCGCGTTGACCATCGGCGTGTCGTCCTGTTCGTCGACCGCGTCCGTATACGCGTAGCTGCCGATCAGGCTCAGATGCCGGGTCACGCGGCCGGCGACGTCGAGTTCGACGCCGCGCGAGCGCGCGCTGCCGATCGTCGACGTGACGTCGCCGACGGTGACCGCGACGTTGTTCTTGTCGATCTGGTAGACCGCGAGCGTGCCGGTGATGCCCGGCTTCAGGTCGAACTTCAGGCCGGTCTCGTAGACGCGCCCGCGTTCCGGCGCGAGCGGCGCGGCCGCGTCGCTCGACACGTTCGGCACGAACGAGCGGCTGTAGTTCGCATACGCGGACAGCGACGGCGCGATCCGGTAGACGAGCCCGAACTGCGGCAGCCACGTCTGCCCGTGCGAATGGTCGGCGATCACGAACGGCCGGCCGCTGCCCGACAACTGCTGCCAGTTCTCCCAGCGCACGCCGGCCGACGCGATCAGCCGGTCGGTCAGGTGGACCGAGTCCTGCGCGACCATCGAATACGTATGAACTTTCGACAGGTTGTCGCTTTGTGCGGCGTTCGGCGTGCCGCCCGGCGCAAGCAGACCATAGACCGGATCGAACAGGTCGAAACCCGACGTCGCGGTGCCGCGGATCGTGTCGCCGCGAAAGCTGCGCTGCCGCTCGTATTCGCCGCCGACGTACAGGTCGTGGCGCATGCCGGCCAGGCCGAGCGTACCGACGACGCCGAGCGTCGCGATCTGGTCCGAGTCGTTGCGGCCGAGGTTCGCGTCCGACGAGCGGCGCATCAGCCCGGTTGCGCTGTCGAACGAGATTCCGCGGGTCAGGTACTGGTTATAGCGGTCGCGGCTCCAGCCGTAGGTGCCGCGCACGCGCCACGCGTCGGACAGCCGGTGCTCGACGCTCGCGCGAAACGTCTGCTGGATGCCGCTGCTCTGCGACCACGGTTCTTCATAGCGCGTGTAGCGCAACGCGTCGTCCGGATGGCCGTTGACGAGCACCGTGCCGCGATCGAACGGCGTCGCGTAGTCGACGTACTGGTAGCTGAGATTGATCGACGTGTCCGCGTCGTGCCATGCGAGCATCGGCGCAATCAATGCGTCGCGCTGACGGCCGAAACTGCGCCAGTACCGGCTCGTGTTGTCCTCGCCGATCAGGCGGAACGCGAGCGTGCCGCCCGCGAGCTGCCCGATGCCGCCGACCGGTCCGGTCAGATCGAAGCTCGCGCCGTTGCCGCCGTGGCTCGTGTGCGTGCCGCTGATCGAGCCGCTGAATTCGTCCTCCGGCTTGCGCGTCACCAGATTGATGACGCCGCCCGGCTCCTGGATGCCGTACAGCAGCGACGCCGGTCCCTTGAGCACCTCGACCCGGTCGACCGTTGCAAGGTAGCTGTGCAGGATCGGCGTACGGATGCCGTCGACGAGAATCGAGCCGTCGTCGTTCGAGCCGAAGCCGCGCTTGATGAACGCGTCGCGCGTGCCGCCGAGCGTGTTGGTCTGCGTGACGCCGCTCACGTTGACGAGCACGTCGTCGAGCGAGCGTGCCTGTTGGTCCTCCATCACCTGGCCGCTGACGACCGCGACCGCCTGCGGGATGTCGGTGATCCGCTGGCCGGTCGGACTCGCGACGCTGCTGGTGCGCGGTTGATAGCCGACGGTCGGCTCGGCGGCGCCGGCGGCCGTCACGTGAACGGTCGGCAACTGCGCCGGCGCCGGTGCGGCGGGCGCCGAGGCTGGCGCACTGACGGCAGCCCCGGTGGCGGCGGACGGATCGGCGGCGGCGTGCGCGAGGCCGGACACGCACAGCGAGAACACGGCGTGAGCGCTCCATCGAAGCGGCCGCTTCGTCGTTTGGTATTTTTTCGGCGCGACAGGAATGGACATAACGGGAATGGTTGAGCCGGCCGCCGCCGGCGGAACAAAGAACGAGCCCGCCAGGCGGCCCGCAGGAGCGCCGGATTATCCTGTAAACGATAATCATTATCAATAGTAAGGGGGCGGCGACGATGGCGGGAGCGATGCGCGGGCGTTTAACGCGATGGGGCCGAACGGAGCCGGTTGTCGGCGGTCGCCGGTTGCCCGGGAGCATGGTTTCGGCGTTCCCGGGCCGGCAGTACGTCACCGTTGCCGTGGTGGTTGGGTCGCGGCCGGGTTCGTTGTCGTTTCATCAGGTCGATGGACACGCGCGGTCGCCCGGCACCCGCGCCCGGGCCCGCCGCGCCCGCCCCGACGCTCAGCGGACCAGCAGTTCGAACGCCGCCGCGTCCTCCCACGCGAAGTTGCCGTCCGGTTGCCGGATCAGTTCCGGGAAATGGCCCGGCACGATGCGGTCCGCCCGTTCGAGGATCCGCAGAATGGTCTGCGTGCCGGTCTCGATGTCGTCGAAGGCCATGTCGCAGCGCTTCAGAATGGCTTCCTTCGCGTACTTGATCGCATCTCCGGCGATCACGACGCGGCCGCGGTCCGCGGTTTCGAGTTCGATGCCGTAGCAGCCCGGCGTGTGGCCCGGCGCCGGGAAATAGCGCACGCCCGGATCCAGTTCTCCTTCGCCGTCCAGGAATTCGATGCGCGACTTCGACAGTTGCTCGCGGATGCCCCACGGCAGCAGATGATCGTCCGGATGCGGACGCGTCGCGTATTCCCATTCGCGCCGGCTCACGAGGAAGCGCGCGTGCGCGAACAGATCGACGTTGTGCGCGTGGTCGAAATGCAGATGGGACAGGAACACGGTGCCGATGTCGGCCGGCGCGAGACCACGCTCGCGCAGCGCGTTGAGCAGGCCGAGACGCGAGACGTAGCCGCCCGTATCGAACAGCGTGAGTCCGCTTCGGCTGCGGATCAGCGTGATGTTGGCGATGCCGAGGAAGTCGTTCTTGAGGCGCAGGTTGTTGCCCTGCACGAGGATTTCGTAGGTCGGGTTCATTCGGTCTCCGGTTCCGATGGCGTCAGTGCCATGCCGCCGGGCACGCCGAACGCGCCGCTGGCGCGGTGTGCGCGGCGGAACGCGTCGAGCGGCGGGCGGATGTGATCGACGGCGAGCGCGACGAAGCCCTCGCGGTCACTGTTTTTCAACTGCTCGATCATCTGCGCGTGATGCTCGCGCGAATGCGCGAGCAGGTCCGGGTCGCCGACGCCGTACCAGCGGATTCCGGTCGTCTCGACCCACAGCTTCTCGATGGTTTCCGCGAGGTACTGGTTCGGGCAGGTGGCCCAGATGCGCCGGTGGAATGCGTCGTTGAGCACGTTCACCTGTAGCAGGTTGCCGGCGTCGAGTTCGCGGCAGTATTCCGCGTGGATGGCCTCGATCTCGGCCAGCGCGGCCGGGCTCGCCGGCATCGGGACGCGCTGCGCGGCTTCGCGTTGCAGGATCATGCGCACTTCGTAGATCTGCTCGACCTGCTCGGGCGAGAAGTCGCGCACGATCACGCCGCGGTTCGGGCGCCGCGTGACGAGGCCCATCCGTTCGAGCTGTACCAGCGCGGCGCGCGCCACGTGCCGCGACACCCCGAACTGGGCGCTGATCTCTTCCTCCACCAGCCGCTGATGCGGCCGCAGACGGCCGACGATGATCTCGGACTTGATGCTGTCGACCAGTTGGCCCTGGACATCCATTTTCTTGGTCAAACCGGTTTCCTCGAACGATTGACGGCCTTGCCGCCGGCGCGCGGCGGTCGACCCTTATACGCGGAATTGTACCGGCGCCGGCCTCCGCCAATACTGGCGTATACCTTGATGCCAATTTAATTGACAGGATTGTCGACAAATTGGAGACTTGCCGCTCGTCAGCCGGACTGCGCCGCTAACTGCGCGCCCGGCCATGCATCAAGGAAAAACCCAGACCCATGAACGGCACGATTCGCACCAACGGCATTGACACGCACTACGCGCTGAGCGGCAGGCCCGGCGCGCCGACGGTGATCCTGAGCCACGGCCTGGCCGCGAACCTGTCGATGTGGGAGCCGCAGCTACCGATGCTGTCGCGCTCGTTCTCGGTGCTGCGCTACGACATTCGCGGCCACGGCGCGTCCAGCGCCACGCCCGGCGACTATTCGCTCGAACTGCTGGCGCGGGATGTGATCGCGCTGATGGACGCGCTCGGCATCGACGCCGCGCACTACGTGGGTCTGTCGCTTGGCGGCATGGTCGGCCAGTACGTCGGCGCGTGGCACCGCGAGCGGCTGCTGAGCCTCGTGCTGTGCGCGACCACCAGCGACGCGCCGAAAGCGGCGTGGGACGCGCGCGTGCGCGACGCGCGGGCGCACGGCGTCGCACCGCTGGCCGACGCCACGGTGGACCGTTGGGTGACGCCGGCGTTGCGCCGCGACGCGCCGCAGACGGTCGAGCAGATCCGCGCGATGGTGCTCGGTACGTCGCTCGACGGCTATGCGGGCAGCGCGGCGGCGATCCGCGACATGGCGCTCGCCCCGGTGCTCGGCCGCATCGCCGTGCCGACCCTGGTGATCGCCGGCGAGGAGGACACGTCGACGCCGCTGCCGGTACTCGCGCACATCGCCGACGCGATCCCCGGCGCCGAACTGCTGACGGTGCCCGGCGCGGCCCACATGCCGACCATGGAGCGGCCCGAGGTCTGCAATGCGGCGCTCGAACGCTTCCTTCTCGCGTGTGCTTGCGACGCGTAACCCTCTTCTTCGTCTCTGCCCAGTTCAGGAGTTCGTCATGTCAGGTCGCCTCAACGGAAAACGCATCATCATCACCGGTGCCACCGGCAACATCGGCAAGGAGGCGGTGCGCAGCTTCATCGCCGAGGGCGCGCGCGTCGTCATCGGCGATCTGAACGACGCGGCGGGCCGTGCGGTGGTGGCGGAATTCGGCGCGGCCGCCCATTTCGTGCCGACCGACGTGAGCCGCGAGGACAGCGTCGCGGCGCTGATCGAGCAAGGCACCGCGTGGCTCGGCGGGCTCGACGTGCTGGCGCAGAATGCCGGCCTGCAGCGTTCGGGTCCGATCGCGGCGTTCTCACAGGCGGACTGGGACGCGCTGTTCGCGGTCAATGCGCGCGCGCACTTCTTCGGCGCCAAACATGCGATTGCGCATCTGAAGCGCTCGGGCAAGGGTTCGATCATCAATATGTCGTCGCTGGCGGGCAAGCGCGGCGGTCCGGGCCTCGTCGCGTACTCGGCGTCGAAGGGCGCGGTGGTGGCTTTCACCACGGCGCTCGCGGTCGAACTGGCGCCCGACAACATCCGCGTGAACGCGATCTGTCCGGGCTGGGTGGACACGGCGTTCAACCAGCCGGCGATCGACTTCATGGGCGGCGCCGACGCGCAGCAGCAGAAAATCGCTTCGCTGGTGCCGCTCGGCCGCCAGGCGCGCGCCGACGAAATCGCGCCGCTGTTCGTCTATCTGGCGTCGGACGAATCGTCGTACGTGACGGCGCAGTCGTTCGGCATCGACGGCGGCGTCCACAATGGCTGACGCGCTGCTGCAACCGCAGGCCGCGCCCGACGCAGCGGCGCCGCCGGTGCTCGACATGCGCGGCATCGCGAGGTCGTATGGCGCGACGGTCGCGGTGCGGCGCGTGTCGTTCGATATCCGGCCCGGCGAGATCCACGCGTTGCTCGGCGAGAACGGCGCGGGCAAGTCGACGGTGGTCAAGGTGCTGTCCGGCATCGTCGCGCCGGACAGCGGCACCGTGGCGCTGAACGGCCGTCCGTACGCGCCGGCCAGTCCGATGGCGGCGCGCGCCGCGGGCGTGTCGACCGCGTTCCAGGAACTGAGCCTGCTGCCGAACCTCAGCATCGCCGAGAATCTGCTGCTGCCGCGCCAGGCAAAGGGCGCGGCCGGCCTCGTGTCGATTGCGCAGGGCGAGGCGCGCGCCGCGCAGATGCTCGACGCCTACGGGCTCGGCCACATTCACCCGGGCGTGCTGGTGCGCGCGCTGTCGCTGGCCGACAAGCAGCGCGTCGAAATCATGCGTGCGGTCGCGCGCCAGCCGCGTCTGCTGGTCCTCGACGAGCCGACGGCCGCGCTGTCCGATCCCGGCTGGCTGTTCGAGATCCTCGAGCGCATCACCGCGGCCGGCACCGGCGTGCTCTACATTTCGCACCGGCTCTCCGAGGTGCGCCGTCTGTGCCGGCGCGGCACGGTGCTGCGCAATGGCGAGAGCATCGAAACGGTGTCGCTCGACGGCATCGACGACGCGGGCATCTTCCGCCTGATGGTCGGCGCCGCCGCGCGCACCGCGCAGACAGCGCGCCGCGAGCCGAAGCGCGAGGTCGCGGAAGCGTTCGGGGTGACCCATCTGGCCGGCGGCACCGTGAAGGACATCACGCTGTCGGTCGGCGTGGGCGAGATCGTCGGCGTGGCGGGCCTGGAGGGGCAGGGGCAGCGCGACCTGTTTCGCATGCTGGCGGGCGTCATGCCGGCGGGCAGCGGGCAGATTCGCGTGCAGGGCCGGCCGGTCCGCATCGCGAGCCCGGCCGACGCGGCGCGCGTCGGCATCGGCTTCGTGCCGGAGGAGCGCAAGACCGAGGGGCTGTTCCTCGGGCTGCGCACCGACATCAACATGACGCTGCCGGTGCTCGGCCGGCTCGGCCGCTTCGGCGTGGTCGACCGCGCGCGCGAGCAGGCGGTGGTGGCGCGCGAGGCCGAGCGCGTCGATCTGGCGGCCCGCTACCTGAAACTGAAAATCGGCGCGCTGTCCGGCGGCAACCAGCAGAAGGCGCTGATCGGCCGCGTGCTGGCGGCCGGGCCGCGCCATCTGGTGCTGTTCGATCCGACGCGCGGCGTCGACGTCGGCACCAAGGCCGTGATTTACGACCTGATCCGCGCGTTCGTCGATCAGGGCGGCGCGGCGCTCGTCTATTCCACCGAACTGGCCGAACTGATCCATCTGGTCGACCGCTGCGTGGTCGTCTACGGCGGGCGCGTGGCGGGCGAGGCGTCCGGCGACGCGCTGTCCGAGGCACGCCTCGTCGCGCTGGCGGCAGGACACGGAGTCTGAATCCATCATGCAAACCTCACCCGCTTCTTCCGGTCGCGACGCGGCATTGCGGCCCGAGCCGCTGGTGCGCCGCCTGCTCGGCGACGGCACCACGATCATCATCGCGATCCTCGTGGTGCTGACCGTGGTGTTCGCCGCGACGCAGTCCGACGCGCTCAGCGCTTCGGTCCTGACCGACATCCTGAACAACAGCCTGCCGCTCGCGCTGGCGGCGGCCGGCGGCACGCTGGTGGTCGTGACGCGCGGCTTCGACCTGTCGGTCGCGGGCGTCGTGTCGCTCAGCAACGTGCTGGTCGCCGTGCACGGCGGCAGCGGTCCGCTCGGCGCGCTCGAAGGCGCGTTGATCGCGGCAGGCGCGGGCGCGGCGGTCGGCGCGGTCAACGGTTATTTCGTCGCGTACTGGAACCTGCAGTCGATCGCGCTGACGCTGGCGACCATGATCGTCTGCTCGGGCATGACGCTGCTGATCCTCGATGCGCCGGGCGGCGACGTATCCGACTTCATGACCTACACGATGACCGACCGCATCGGCGGCGTGGTGCCGGTGGCGCTGGCGATCGCGGTGGCCGTCTATGTCGTCTGGCGCCTGCTGCGCCGCACCGACTGGGGCGTGGGACTCTACGCGGCGGGTGCCGACGAGACCGCCGCGCTGCTCGCCGGCGTGCCGGTGCGGCGCGTCAAGCTGATCGCCTACGTGCTGGCGGGCGTCTGCTATGGACTGGCCGGCTTCATGCTGACCGCGCTCACGTCCACCGGCACGCCGAACGTCGGCGAGCCGTATCTGCTGCTGGCGTTCGCGGCGATCGCGCTGGGCGGCACGTCGTTCGCGGGCGGTCGCGGCGGCGTGGCCGGCTCGATGCTCGGCGCGCTCACACTGACGCTGCTGCAGAAGGTGCTGTTCTCGACCGGCGTGTCGTCGTTCTACACCGGCATTTTTCAGGGCGTGGTGATGATCGCGGCGGTGGTCGTCGCGGTGCTGTTCGCCCGCATCGGCACGCGCGGGGAGGCGCACGCATGACTCAGGCTCCATTGACCGGCAACGGGCGGCCCGCCGACACGCGCGGCGGCGCCGGCGCGCGGGGCTGGCTCGGCCGGCTCGACCGCGACGTGCGCACCGCGCTCGCGCTGTTCGCCATCTCGTTCGGGCTGGTGATCGCGTCGCGCGTGCTGGGCCCGAACTTCGGCAGCCTCGCGCAGATGAAGGCGATTCTCGTGATCTCGTGCTTTCTGATGGTGGTCGCGTTCGGTCAGCAGATGGTGATCCTGCTCGGCGGGCTCGACCTGAGCGTCGCGTCGATGATGACGCTCGGCGGCGTGCTCGCGTTCAAGTGGGTCGGCGGCAGCGACGGCGCGGTGCTGTGGGGCGTGCCGGCGATTCTCGCGGTCACCGCCGCGCTCGGCGCACTGAGCGGCGCCGGCGTGAGCCTGCTGAAAATTCCGCCGTTCATCATGACGCTGGCGATGGGCGTGATCCTGTACGGCGCCACGCTCGGCTTCACCCAGGGCACGCCGTCCGGCCAACCGTCGGCGCCGCTGTCCGCGCTGTTTGCGAATACCGCGTTCGGCACGCCGATCCTCTACCTGATGGTGCTCGCCGTCGTCGCCGGTTGTTTCGTGCAGACGCGCACGAGCTTCGGCCGCAAGGTCTACGCGCTCGGCACCAATCCGACCGCCGCGTACGTCGCCGCGTTGCCGGTGCACCGGCTCACCATCGCGACCTACGCGATCAGCGGCGCGAGCGCGGGCCTCGCGGGCATCCTGATGCTCGGCTACGTGCGCGGCGTCACGCTCACGCTCGGGCAGAGCTACCTACTGCCGTCGGTCGCGGCGGTGGTGGTCGGCGGCACGTCGATCATCGGCGGCCGCGGCATCTACGCCGGCGCGGCGGCGGGCGCGGTGCTGCTGACCACGCTGTCGACGATCGTCGATTCGCTCGGTATCGCCGAAGGGTGGCGCACGATCATTTACGGCGCGGTGATTTTCGCGGCGCTCGTACTGCTGCGCGACGACCTCGCGCAACTACTGGGGCGCCGCAGGCGCACGCAGGAAACCAGCCAGAACAACCCATAAAGCCGGATGACCCGGCAGGAGACGGAGCACCCATGAAGCCTCGCAAATTTCTGAAATACGGCGCGCTCGCGCTGTCGGCGGCCGTTGCACTGGGCGCGGGCGCGGCACGCGCGCAGACCCCGCCGAAGAAGTTCAAGGTCTATCTGAGCATGAGCTACAGCGGCAACGGCTACCAGACCGAGACCTCGAACCTGATCAAGGCGCTGGCCGCGACGCCGCCGTACGACAAGCTGGTCGACCTGAAAACCGTGATTTCGGGGACCGACGTGCAGGCGCAGGCCGCGGCCTATCAGAGCATGGTGTCGGCGGGTGCCGACGCGATCATCACGTTCCCGATCTCGTCCACCGGCCTGAACCGCGCGATCCACGAGGCGTGCGAGAAGCACGTGCTGGTGTACACGTACAGCGCGACCGTGACCGAGCCGTGCGCGCGTACGGTCAGCTACATCACGGCGGGCTTCGCGCCGAATACGGCGCAGTGGCTCGTCAACAAGCTGAACGGCAAGGGCAAGGTCTTCATCGACCGCGGGGTGGCCGGCAACTCCGTCGACAAGATGAACTACGACGGCGCGATGAGCGTGTTCGGCAAGTATCCCGGCATCAAGGTGGTGGCCGAATACTACGGCATGTGGAACAGCCAGACCACGCAGCAGGAGACGGCCAAGGCGCTCGCCGCGCATCCGGACGTCGATGCGATCTTCGGCGAGAACGGCGAGGACGGCATCGTGTCCGCGATGCTGGCCTCGGGCATGAAGAAGCTGGTGCCGGTGACGGGCGAGAACACCAACGGCTTTCGCCTCGCGCTCGCCAACCCCGCCCTGCGCAAGCGCGGCCTCGACGGCATCTCGTCGGGCGACCCGATCAACGTGGCGGGCTACGCGTTCAAGCTGATGATGGAAGAGTTGCTCGGCAAGCGTAAGGTGACGGTGCACAACATCGAGTATCCGCTGCCGTGGGTGCCCGCCGACAAGGTGAAGGTCTGCACCGGCGACACCTTCGTGAACGGGTGCAACGCGTTCCCGTCGGGGAAGGTGCCCGACTCGTTCAATACGGAGGTGTTCGATCCGGTGCTGACGCCCGAACTGTCGCTGAACTCGGCGCTGCACGGCACGCCGACGCCGGGCGCGACGATCCAGCCGCTGCCGGCCGGGATCGTGAAGGAAGCGCCGAACGTGCCGGGCGTCAACTGCCAGCACTGCAAGGCGCCGGCCGATCTGTTCAAGCTGACCAAGGTCGTCGCGACGGTCAAGCCCTGAGCGTCGGCGTCCGCGCGACGCGTTTTCGCGCGGCGTGGGGCCGGCTTCGGGCGATGGCCCGATCCGGCCAGTCCTGCTTCGATTCGCGCGGCGTCGTGCGTCACGGCCCGTTCGCCGCGCGTCACTGGAGACGTTATCGTGACCATTCCCGTCTGCGCTGCGGCGCGCCCGGTTTCGCGCGCGCCGCGCGTCGCGCTGCCGCCCGGCAGCGTCGATTGCCACTTTCACGTGTTCGGCCCCGCGTCCGCGTGGCCGTATGCGGCCGGCCGCAGTTACACGCCGCCCGACGCCACGCTGGCCGACTACGAGCAACTGGCCGCGACGCTCGGCATCGCGCGCGCCGTCATCGTGCAGCCGAGCCCATACGGCATGGACAACCGGCGCAGCCTCGACGCGATGGCGAAAAGCCGTGTGCCGATGCGCGCGGTGCTGGTGGTCGAGCCGGACATCGGGGCGACCGAACTGGACGCCTACCACCAGCTCGGCGCGCGCGGCGTTCGCCTGAACCTGCTGTTCGGCGCGGGTCTCGCGCTGGACACCGCGCACGCGCTCGCGCCGCGGCTGCGCGAGCACGGCTGGCATCTGCAATTCCTCGCGGACGTATCGACGCTCGACGACCTGAGCGGCTTCGTCGCGCGGCTCGGCGTGCCGGCGGTGTTCGATCACCTCGGCCACGTGCCGGCCGGCAAGGGCGTCGACGATCCCGGCTTTCGCGAATTACTGGCGCTGGTGCGCGAGGGACTCGCGTGGGTCAAGTTGTCCGGCACCTACCGCAGCACCGCATTGACGGCGACGCCCTATCGGGACACGCGCCCGTTCGTCGACGCGCTCATCGACGCGAATCCGCGTCAACTGGTGTGGGGCACCGACTGGCCGCATCCGTCGATTCCGGTGGCGATGCCCGACGACGCCGATCTCGTCGATCAGTTCGGCGAATGGGTCGTCGACGAAAGCCTGCGGCGCGCGATCCTCGTCGACAACCCCGAACGCCTGTACGGCTTCGAACCGTGGATGGGGCGCTGAACCGCCCGCGCAGAACACTGGCTCGCCCGCGCGCTGCGTCGCGGCGATTCTTCCGTCAAGCACTGGCAGGGGGGAATATGTTCCGGGTTCACGTTTCCAGTTACGCCGTCATGCTGGGTTGTCTGTTCGCCGCGCCGTTCGCCGGCATGGCGGGCGCGGCCGAGGCAGAGGCGGCGCCGGCGGCCGACGTCGCGCGAGCGCCGCTCGCGCTGGCCGATCACGGCTATTTCTACGTCGGCGGTCATTATCGGCAGGACGCGAACGGCCAGCAACGCATGGTCGGCCAGATGTTCGTGCAATACGAAGTGCCGCTGACGGTACGGCATCCGTATCCGATCGTGATGATTCACGGCACCGACCAGACCGGCACCAACTACCTCGGCACGCCGGACGGCCGGCGCGGCTGGGCGGATTTTTTCGTCGCGCACGGTTATAAGGTCTACGTCGTCGACCAGGCGGGCCGCGCGCGCTCGGGGCAATTTCCTTCGGCCTATGGTGCATATGCACGCGGCTCGGCACTCGTCGACGAGCAGTATTTCACGGCGCCCGAGCGCTACAACCTGTGGCCGCAGGCGCATCTGCACACGCAGTGGCCTGGCGGACCGGGCATCGTCGGCAATCCGGGCTTCGACCAGTTCATGTCTTCGCAGGTCGAATCGATCGCCGACGTGCCCGAGACCGAAGCGCTGAACGCGGCCGCGTCGGCCGAACTGCTGGACCGGATCGGCCCGGCCATTCTGCTCACGCATTCGCAGTCGGGCACGATCGGCTGGAAGATCGCGGACGAGCGCCCGACGCTCGTGAAGGCCGTCGTCGCGGTCGAGCCGAACGGTCCGACGTTCTACGATCCGGTCTTCACCGGCGGCAAGAACTGGTATCACTACCGGACGGCGAAGCCCGAGCGCCCGTGGGGACTGACGCGCGTGCCGCTGACGTATGACCCGCCGGTGACGGACCCGTCGCAGCTATCGCGCGTCGAGCAGAACAAGGCGGAAGGTCCGGACCTCATGCGCTGCTGGCTACAGGGAAAGCCCGTGCACACGCTGCCGAACCTGCGGAACATCCCGATCGCGATCGTCACGAGCGAAGCGTCGTTTCGCGCGACCTACGATCAGTGCACGTCCGACTACCTGACTCAGGCCGGCGTGCCGAATACGCACATTCGCCTCGCGGACCTCGGCATCCACGGCAATGGGCACATGATGATGCTGGAACGGAACAGCGACCAGATCGCCGGCGTGATAGCGAACTGGCTCGGCCACAACGTCGGCGGATCGAACCGGTAGTGCGTGAAAAAGCGGCGCCGTTCGCCCGGCGACGCGGGCGGCGGCGGCGCGATGGGTTCGATGCGGCACGATTGCGGCGCGGGCCGTCGAGCCGATGCGCCGGCCGCATACCGGCTTCACCGATACCGGCGCGCGCGGCCGCAAAAAAAACCGCAGCAACGCCGCGGTTTCCAGGTTTCCACCACCCGCATCAGGCAACGCCGCAGGCAGGTGATTCACTGCGCCATTCGAATGGCGTCGATACGCGTCATGCAGGTCAGGGCGCGTTCCTGTCGGCATCCTTCGTATCTTCCTCGGCGTCGCCGAGTTCTTTCCTGGCTTTGCCCAATCCCTGCTGAACGTCACCCTTCAATTCCTGCCCTTTGTCGTCCGTTACCTTGCCGGCGACCTCGTTGGCCTTTCCCTTGACTTGCTCGGTCACGCCCTTTACCTGGTCCTTGTTCATGTGACTCTCCTTTCGCTTAGCTGGACGCGGCTGCGCCATGCCGGTTCAACGACGCAAACCCCGTTCCCGGGTCCGCAAAACCGCGTTGCCGTAGCCGTCGGCGTCCGGCACGGCGTTGTCGAAGAATCGGTGTCCTGACGGAAAGCCGCTGCCCGGCGACACCGCGACGGGCTCAGTCGGGCGCACGGCGGCCGGTCTGACTGTCGTTCAGGAAGCCCTTGAGCATCTCCAGCGTATCCGCGTCCTCGACCGGTTTGTCGGTGCGCCAGCGCAGCATCCGCGGAAAGCGCACCGCGATGCCCGACTTGTGGCGCGGGCTGGCCTGAATGCCTTCGAAGCCGAGTTCGAATACCAGCGTCGGCGTCACGTGATGCACCGGACCGAATTTTTCGATCGTCGTTTTGCGGACGATCGCATCGACCCGGCGGATTTCTTCGTCGGTGAGCCCCGAGTACGCCTTTGCGAACGGCACCAGCGTACGCACGCCGTCGGTTTCGTCCCAGACCGCGAACGTGTAATCGGTGTAGAGACTCGCCCGTCGGCCGTGGCCGCGTTGCGCGTACAGCAGCACCGCGTCGATCGAATACGGGTCGATCTTCCACTTCCACCAGGTGCCCGACGCCTTCGTGCGTCCGACACCGTACATCGACGTTCGCTGCTTCAGCATCAGCCCTTCGACGCCGCGTGTACGGCTTTCGTCGCGCAACTGCGCGATCGCATCCCAGTTCGCGGCGGCGACCACCGGCGATACGCGCAGCAGATCGACGGCGCGCGTTTGCGACAAGGACCGGGCCAGCGCGTCCAGGTGCGCCCGTCGGGTCGCGAGCGTCTGGGTGCGCAGATCGCGCGCGTCGGCTTCGAGCAGGTCGTAGGCGACCAGCGCGGCCGGTGATTCGCTCAGCACCTTTTTCGTCAGCGATTTGCGGGTGATGCGCGGTTGCAGACGCGCGAATGGCAACGGCGCATCGGCGCCCGGTTCCCACGCGAGAATTTCGCCGTCTATCACGGTGCCGTCCGGCAGCGCGGCGCCGAGCGCCGCAAGCTCCGGAAAACGCTCGGTCACGAGGTCTTCGCCGCGCGACCAGATCCATACGCGTCCCGCGCGTTTGACGAGTTGCGCGCGAATGCCGTCCCATTTCCATTCGACGATCCAGTCGCCGACCGGGCCGAGCGTCGCGGGGTCGGCCTGCAACGGATGCGCGAGAAAGAACGGATACGGCAGGCCGATATCGCTTTCGTGCGGCGTGTCGACGTCGTCGCCGTCGGCCGCCGGCGCGATCAACCGGAGATAGCGCGCGGCGCTCGGCGTCTGCCGCGAATCCGTCCAGCCGACGATGCGCTGCGCGATGCGTTTATGGTCGATGCCGGCCACCTGAGCGAGCGCCCGGACGACCAACTGCCGCGACACGCCGACACGAAAGCCGCCGCCGATCAGCTTGGTGAGCAAAAAGCGCTCGTTCCAGTTCAGTTCGTCCCAGTAGGCGGTCAAACGCTCGCGCACCGCCTCCGGATCGCCGCCTCGCAACGTCAGCAGCCGCTGCTCGACCCATTGCGCGAGACCGAGTTCCGATTCGCGCGACGCCGGCGGCAGCACGTGCGCGATCGTCTCGGCCAGATCGCCGACGGCCTCGTACGACTCGTCGAACAGCCATTCCGGCAGGCCGGCGCGGGCGCGCGCGCATTCGGTCAGCAGCCGCGTCGGCACCGACTGGCGAGGCTTGCCGCCGGCGAGGAAGTACGACGCCCACGCCGCGTCTTCGGGTTCGGCGGCGGAGAAATACGCGATCAATGCGTCGAGCTTGTCGTTGGTGGATGTGCTCGCGTCGAGCGCGGTGTAGAGCGCCGCAAAACGTTTCATTGCGGTGCTTTTTCGCTGGTGGACGGGCCGGCGTCCGCTTCGATCGCGTCGCCGCCGTATTCGGTCGCGAAGGTGCCGGCGTCGAATCCCCGCTCGCCCAGCCATCGCACCATCGGCTCGGTGTAGCCATGCGTGACGATCACGCGTTCGGCGCCGGTCGCGTCGATCGCCTGCTGAAGGCCGGGCCAGTCCGCATGATCCGATAGCACGAAGCCGCGATCGACGCCGCGTCGGCGTCTCGCGCCGCGCAAGCGCATCCAGCCGGACGCCAGTGCGTCGCGATAGTCGCCGAAGCGCCGCAGCCACGCACTGCCTTGCGCGGACGGCGGCGCAATGACGAGGGCGTGGCGGAACGCGGCCTTGTCGCGCGCCGGCATCTCGCTGACGAGCCGCGTCGCGGGCAGATCGACGGCAGCCTCGCGATAGAGGCGGTTCAGCGGCTCGATGGCGCCGTGGCAGAAGATCGGACCAATCCCGCGGTCCACGCCGGCGAGCACGCGCTGCGCCTTGCCGAACGAATAGCAGAATAGCACCGACGCCCGGCCTTCGGCCGCGTTATGTCGCCACCATGCATCGATGCGGTCGAACACGGCCTGCGACGACTCCCATCGGTAAACCGGCAAGCCGAACGTCGATTCGGTGATGAACGTATCGCATCGCACGGGTTCGAACGGCGCGCATGTCGGGTCCGCTTCGAGCTTGTAGTCGCCCGATGCGACCCACACGCGTCCCGCGTGTTCGACCCGCACCTGGCACGAGCCGAGCACGTGGCCCGCCGGATGCAGCGACACGCGCACGCCGTGGATGTCGATCTGCTCGCCATACGGCAAACCCTGCGCGTCGATGCCGGGCAGGCGGGCGAGCAGGACGCCGAGTCCGGCTTGCGTAGTCAGGTAGCGGCCGTGGCCGGCGCGTGCATGGTCGGCGTGCGCGTGGGTAACGATGGCCCGCCCGACCGGTCGCCACGGATCGATGTAAAAGGCCCCGGCCGGGCAGTAGAGCCCTTCGGGCGCGGCAATGATCAGATCGGACGCGTTGTTCACGGGGCGGTATTTGCCACTGCTCAGGGTTGGGCGTGCAAAGGCATGCAGGGCGGCTGAAGCGAAACGCGTGCCCGGGCGCGAACGCAGCGCGGTGGGCGGCGGCGCTGCGACGCGCGAGGCGCGGCCGCCATGCGCGGGGTAATACCGACGCGTCCGGGCGCACTTGTTGCTGATCGGAAACGACGGGCGCGGTGCGTCGCGCGGTCGACGTTCGCTGTGGAATGACGATGCGTCGGCGCTGCTCCCGAACACTACTCTCAGGAGGAGCAGTCATGGATGCACGTAGGCGTGTTACGAAAAAAACGACCGTCGTTCGCATGCGGACGGCGGCGGCAATGATCGTGGCGTTGACGACCGCGTCGTTTGCCGAAGCGACATACGCACAGAACAACGCCGATCCGGCGGCCTATCCAGTCACGCACGCGGACAAAAAGGCCGCCAAGGAACAGGCCGAGGCCAACAGGAAGGCGGCGGTCGCGCAGGCGAAGGCCGACAGGAAAAAAGCGGACGCACAGGCGGACGCCGACAAGGAAAAGGCCGACGCACGGGTCAAGGACGCCAAAGATCAGTGATAATGCCGGGCGGCGCACGGTCACGACGCCGGCGGTCGCGTCGGGCCCGATTCGCCAGCCGCAGCGAGCCGTCGCGGCGAGCCTGCCGTTGCGCTGCGCAGCAGGACGCTCGGCCGCGGCCGGCGACCGGCCGGGCCGACGGATTCCCTGATCGTTCGATGTGCCGGACCCACGCGATAACGCTCGTATGACCGTAAAGTGCTTGCTCGTCTGTGTCGGCATCGCGTTGTTCGGAGGCAGCGCCGCTTCGGCACAAACGGCGATACCTCCGGGGCCGGCGGTGATGGTCCACTTCGATTACTACCCGAAAGACCGACCGCAAATCCACATGCTGGAACACCGGCTGGCGGATGCGATCCGGCGGGCGCGCGCCGGTGAACTCGGCGAGACCGAATTTCACCTCGACGGCAATGACGGCTATCTGTACCTGTACGGTCCCGATCCCGCTCGCCTGTATGCCGTGACAAAGCCGATCCTCAAGTCGTCGAAACTGATGACCGATGCCGAAGTGACGGAGTGGCACGGCACGCGGGCGGAAACCTTCCCGCTGTATCCTGGTAGAAGAAGGGTCGAATATTGAACGCGACGCGACGCGACGCGACGCGAACGCGTCACGCCGCTGCGCTGCGCACGGCAACCGCGACCGGCGCGGCCGGTTCGAGCCGGTTGCCGCCCAGCGACTTGGCGCAGTACAGCGCGCGATCGGCGGCCGCTAGCAGTTCGGCGAGGACCGGCTTTGCGCCGCCGGACTGCGCGAGCCCGACGCTGACCGTCACCGGCTTGCCGAGCGCGCCGATCTGGCTGGCGCCCTCCGCCGCGAAGCGTCTGACGACCCGTTCGCCCAGTTCCGTCGCGCGGCGCGCGTTGTGCCCGGGCAGCAGCGCGGCAAACTCTTCTCCGCCGATGCGCGCGAGGATCGCGCCGGGACCGAGCACGCCGCGCGCGATATCGGCGAACGATTTCAGGACTTCGTCGCCGGTCTCGTGACCGTACCGATCGTTGATCGACTTGAAGTGGTCGAGGTCGAACGCGAGCAGCGAAGCCGGCCGACCGGCGTCGCAGTGGCGAAGGGCGCGCGTGCCTTCCTCGAAAAACCATCGGCGCGTGCGCAGGCCGGTCAGATAGTCGGTGCGCGACTCCTGCAGCAACTGGCCGTGCGCTTCCTCGCGGATCAGGCGCAGCAGCGTCATCGGCAGGACGACTGAGTAAAGCACGCCCTCGTACATCGTGATCTCGCCGGCGACCAGCAGCACATGAAGCCCGTAGCGGTTCACCCACCACGGCAGCAGGAGCGCCCGTACGCCGTAAAGCAGCGCATGCGTGCCGGCGACCAGCACGGCGATGTGGCGCGACTGAAATCGTTCCATTCCGCCGGCTCGCTGTAGCGCGAAAGCGGTCAGCGCGGAAGCGGCCGCGATCGGCAGTGCGCTCCAGAAGCCCCACATCGCTTCCTCGTGGCGCGTGCCGACGACGAGCCACGCCAGCGCCAGCGCGACCAGAATCGCGATCGACGTCGCGCGGTAGCGACGGCCGCTCAGCGAACCGGCGCCGCAAAGGATCAGCAGATAGCCGGCGACGATGACGAGGTTGCTCAACGCGGACCCGCTCGCGCCCGGCAGTCGATGGCGAAACGTGGCGGCCGCGCAGCCGACGCCGAGCGTCGCGCAGGCCGACGCGAAGAGCTTCAGTTCCCTGCTGCGCTTCGGATTGACCCGGCATTCCCAGAGCGTCATCCCGGCACTGGCGAACAGCGTTCCGATCGCAAGGAGGTAAAGGGTAATCAGGTCAACATGCATCGCGGTGCCACTCGGTAATGGCTTTACGTCGGCAAATGGTCTTCCGCAGTCGAACCTGCTGCTTCGGGACCGTCGGCGATTGCCGTGGGCCGAACGTCTCCGCCAAGACACACCGGTGGTATATCGGCAGCGTTCGGGAAATCTTGAGCGACGCCGCGGCGGCCGGCTCGCGTCGCCCCGTCGAACAAGAAACCCCGCAAAATCCGCGGCCCGCGCGGCTCGGCGCCGGATGACGCCCGGCGCAAGCCCGGCGCCGCATCGTTCGCACGCGGCTCAAGTAACCGGGGCTTTCGTGGATACCGTCAGCGGTTTGTCGGGCGGTACATTCAGCAACTGCATTGTCTGCGTGGCGATATCGACGAACGCCGGACCGGCCACGGCGCCGCCGAAGTGCGAGCCCTTGCGGGGATTGTCGACGGATACCGCGATGATCGCGCGCGGACGCGAGGCCGGAATGATGCCGACGAACGACGCCCGATAGTGGCTGTGATCGTAGCCGTGCGGCGTCCAGCGATACGCGGTGCCGGTCTTGCCGGCCACCGAGAAGCCGTCGACGGCGGCATTCGGCGCGGTGCCGTCGGCGCTGACGACGCGTTCCATCATCGCGCGTACTTCGCGCGCGGTGTGCGCGGAATAGAGGCGGCGGCCGGTCGGCGGCGCGTCGAGGCGATGCATCGTCGCGGGCACCACGACGCCGTCGTTCGCGAAAGCCGTGTACGCCTGCGCGAGTTGCAGCAGCGACGCGGACAGGCCGTAGCCGTACCCCATCGTCGCCTGCTCGATGCGGCGCCAATGCTTCCACGGGCGCAGGCGCCCCTGCGCTTCGCCGGGCAGCCCCGCATGCGGCGAAGCGCCGAGTCCGAGCCGATGAAAGTTCCGCCACATGTCCTGCGCCGGCATCATCAGCGCGATCTTCGTCGTGCCGACGTTGCTCGATTTCTCGATCACGCCCGCGACGGTGAGCGTGCCGAAGTCGGCATCGTCGTGTATCGTCGCGCCGTCGAGCCGGATCCGGCCGTGGCCGGTGGTCACGATCGAATCGGGCGTCACACGGCCCTCCTGTAGCGCGAGCGCGATCGTCAGCGGCTTCATCACGGAGCCGGGCTCGAACACGTCGGTCACCGCGCGGTTGCGCATCGCGAGGCCGCTGCTGCGCGTGCGGCTGTTCGGGTCGAAGCTCGGCCAGTTCGCCATCGCGAGGATTTCGCCGGTGTGCGCGTCGAGCACGATCGCCGAGCCGGAACTCGCGTCGAACCGCTTGACGGTGTCCTTCAGTGCGCGATACGCCGCGTATTGCACCGGCGAATCGAGCGAAAGCCGAAGGTCGGCGCCGTTGCGCGGCGCGGACTGCGCGAGCGTCGCGATGACTTCGCCGCGCGCGTTGTGCAACGAACGCCGCCAGCCGTTCACGCCCGACAGCCGGCTGTTCGCCGACCGTTCCATGCCTTCCTGGCCGCGCCCGTCGATGCCGGTGAAGCCGACCACGTTCGCCGCCACCGCCGATTCCGGATAGAAACGCCGATAGCCGTTGCGCACGTTCACGCCGGGCAGATGCAGCCGCATCGCGTGTTCGGCGACGTCCGGATCGATCTGCCGGCTCAGATACACGAAACGGCGCTGCGACGCGTACGCGTGTGCGATCAGCGCCGGATCGATCTGCAGCAGGTGCGCGAGCGCGGTGATCTGCGACGGCGACGCGGGAGCGCCGGGCGCGCGCGCATCGAGCCACAGCGTGCGCGTCGGCAGATTCAGCGCGAGCGGGCGTCCGTCGCGATCGAGGATGCGTCCGCGCGACGCCGACACGTCGGTATCGCTGACCTGGCGTATTTCGCCCTGGTGCTGGTAGAACCGGTCTTCGATGCACTGCACCCACGCGGCGCGGCATATCAGGGCGAGAAAGGCGCCGGCGAACAGGAACCCGGCAAAACTGGACCGCCCGCGCTGAAAGCCGTGATGGCTCAGGTCGTGACGGCTGAAGCTCAGATATTTGCGTGCTTTGGACATCCGTCGCTCGAGCGTGGTGGGACTACCGGCGGCCGGTCGCGCCGACCGCGTTGTTTGCCGTCGCGCGCGCGCGTGCGGCCGCGGCGGGACCGACTGCCTGCACCGAGTCGCTCGACAGCCAGTAGTTCATCTGCCCGTGCGGTCCGGCGATCAGCACCGCGCCCGGATTGGGTACGCCGTCGTCGGTGATGGTGCACGTGATCGTGCCGTCGGGAATCAGCGCGATCTGCTGGGCGGCCGTCATGCGCGCGAGCACGTCGGCGTTCAGCGGATACAGGTGTTTGAAGACGTCGTAACTGATCGCGCCCGGCACGTCGCCGATCACCCGGACCGGCACGCCGTGAGCGCACGACTGCGCGTGCGCGCCCGCGGTGCAGGCCGCCAGCGCGAGAAAAAGAAGGGCTTGTTTCATGGGTGTGGTCGCTGAGCGGCTCGCGGAGGTCTGACACTGCCCCGCAGACCTGCACGCCATATCGTCGAATGCGCGACGCGATGGCGAGAACGGCGAGGTCGCGGAAAACAACGGGTAACCGGGAAGTCGCAGTTTAGCGAAGAACCGGCGGCCTGGGGACACCCTGCGAGTGGCGCGCGCGAAGACTGACGCTTTTGAAAGCGCGGAGATTGCTGGCGGCTGTTGCGCGTTGCACGACCGGAAGTCAGGTGAAAGCTTTCACCCGGCGGGTAAAGGCGGCATGCCGTGTCCGGCCGGCCCGGTCCGCCATCGGTGCCGCCGGCCGGCGCACCGACGATCATCGGTTCAGTGCGGTCTGCGCCCGTTGCAGCCACACGCTGTTGTGTTCGCGCGCGTGACGCGGCCAGTGCCTCGCGTCGTGCACGATTTCGGCGTAAAGCTCCCGTGCGCGCGCACGGTCCGCGTCGCCAGGCTGCGCGGCCAGCCAGTCGGCGTACAGGCAGCGCGGTTCGGCGTCGCGCGCGCTCGCGAGCGCGGTGTCGAACGCGGCGCGCGTCTGCGGGGCGCCGGTCGCGGCGAGCGACCGCGCATACAGCAACGCGGGCGCCGGCTGCTGGCGGGCCAACGGATGCGCGGCAAACAGACGTTCCAGCGTCTCGATCGTCGCCGCCGCGTCGCCGGTGGCGAACTGCGCCCGTGCCAGTCCTTCGAGCAGCGCCGGATCGGACGAAAACGGGCCGCTCGCGGCCGCCTGATAGTGCGTGAGCGCTTCGACGGCGTTGCCCGCATCGAGCAGCGCGGCCGCCAGCCTCATTCGGTGCGCGACGGTCGGCGCGCGATCGAAATCCGAGCGCGCCTCGCGCACCGCCCGGTTCGGGTCGACGAACTGCGAAATGGCCCGCGTGGCGGCCCGTGCCCCGCGCGACTGACGCAGCGTCGGCAGATAAACGGCAAACAGATAGACCGCGCTGCCGATGCCGGGGAAAAGAAACAGGATCAGCAGCCAGTACATGTTCTGATGGGTCCGTACCGCATGCACGGCAAAAAACAGCGCGATGATGACGTGAAGGCTTATTCCGAAAATGGGCATTGACGAGAGTCCGTGTGAGGCGTCGCGGGCGACAACGCGAAAAGCGATTGTGACAGAAGCGTCGGCGCGTGCCCTGAGGTGCGGTGCCCCAACGGCACGCCGCACGCGATCCGTCCCTCAGGCGATGCCGGCCGCCGCCGGCCGGCCGAATCGAGGATTGACGGGCATTTGCACGCCAGTTCCGGCAATTGAGTCGTGGCCCGCATTGCGATAATTCCGGCCTGGAGCATCGAAAAATGGGGCTACCAGGCGAAATGAACCGTTTCCCGGCTCCATGCCCCGCGATGATCGCGTGGCGCCGCCGTCGCGGCCCACGCAGGACCACTGAATGAAACCGGCCAGAAATTTTCTGCGCTCGCGTGTCGGCCGACACGTGGCGCTCTTCGCCTGTGCGGCGGCGCTCGTTGCCGCTTCCGCGTTCCTGTACTGGCGGCACGAAGCGCATCTCGCGCACGCGCAACCGACTGCGCTCGATGGCGCCGCGCGCGAAATGCGCGATCACGCGTCGGCGTGGGCGAACCGCGAAGAAGACGCGTCGCGATTGCTGCGCGATCTGCGCGATCACGACGTTGCCGCGATCGGCATCAGCCGCGACGCGATCCTGGTCGCCACGCAGCGGGGCGACAAATACTTCGTCGCCGATCACAACGGCACGTTCTCGAATTCGCTGTTGCTCAGCGAGTTCAAGCGGGGCGTGCCGCCCGCATGGCAACTCGTGTGGTTGCCGGACGCGCGGATGACGACCGGCGCCGCGCGCTGGACCAATGCGCTCGACGACGCCCGCATCGTGCTCGGTGTGCTGCTGCCGCTGCTGATGACGGGCGGCCTCGTATGGTTCATGCGGCGGGAGCTGTCGGGCGGCGCGAAACTGCTTGGCGAGTCGCCGTCCTTGCGCTTCGACGACGTGATCGGCGCGGGCGAAGCGAAAGCGGCCCTTGCCGACGTGCGCGCATGGCTCGCCGACCCGGCGCAGTTCAAGCGTATCGGCGCGCGCGCACCGTGCGGCGTGCTGATGACGGGCGGGCCGGGCGTCGGCAAGACGCGGCTCGCGCAGGCGCTCGCCGGCGAATGTGGGGCGAGCTTCATCGCGATTACCGGCAGCTATTTCAGCGCCAGGTACTACGGCGTCGGCATCCAGAAGGTCAAGAGCCTGTTCAGGCTTGCGCGCCGGCATGCGCCGACCGTCATCTTCATCGACGAGGCGGACGGTCTCGGCAAGCGCACCGATAGCGCGGGCGGGTCGGTCGAAGCCGAAAGCAACCGGATCATCAACCAGTTGCTCGCCGAGATGGACGGGTTCGACTCGAACGAAGGCGTGATCGTGATCGCGGCGACCAATCACCCGGACAATATCGACGACGCGTTGCGCCGCGCCGGCCGTTTCGACCGGACGGTTCATGTGCGTCTGCCGGACGTCGAGGACCGCGCGCAGATTCTGCGCTTCTACGCCGCGAACGTGAAAACCCGGGCCGGCGACGTCGATTTCGACCAGCTTGCGCGTCTGACGACGGGCCTTTCGCCGGCGACATTGTCGATGATCGTCAATCAGGCGGCGCTCGTCGCGCGCAAGCGCAGCGAACGCGAGGTGACCGCCGCGCACTTCGTCGAAGCAGTCAAGATCGCCCGCATCGGCGACATCAACGGCGCGGAGCGCGCGCTGACGGACGACGAGCGCACGCGCATCGCAATGCACGAAGCCGGCCACGGCCTCGTTGCTGCGCTGCTCGGTACCGGCGTGCTGGAGGAAGTCACGATCCTGCCGCGCGGCGGCGCGCTGGGCGCCGCGCTGATCACGAAGACGCAGGACAAGCACCTGTACACCGAGACGGAAATGCGCAACGAGGTGCAGGTGCTGCTCGGAGGCCGCAACGCCGAATTGCTGCTGCTCGGCGAAGCGTCGAGCGGCGCCGCGCAGGATCTGCAGGAAGCGTCGCGCATCGGCCTCGACATGGTGTCGAAGCACGGCTTCAACGCGGACGGCAATCTGTTCAGCCTCGCAGCGCTGCCGCAGCAGACCGTCGGCCTGCAACTGAAGGCGGCACTCGCTCACGCGAACGAACTGCTGCACGAACTGGACGACGCGTGCTTCGCGCTGTTGCGCGAGCACGAGCCGGTGCTGCGCGAAATCGCGGACCGTCTGCTGATGTCGGAGACGGTGCCTGGCGAAACGGTGTGCCGGTTGATCCGCGAACATGCGGCGGCCGCACGACAGCCGGCCGACGTGGAAGCGGTCGCCGCGTGAGCGGCGACGCAAACGCCGGGCCGCCGTCGAGCGCGGTCCGCGAATGCCGGACCATCGCGGGCCGCTCGTCGGTGCGCGCCCGTTTGCAGCGCGAAGCAAACCGCCGCGCAAACCGTCAGCCGTTACGCGCCTGGCCCGAAAATTCCCGCAACCGTCCGCCGGCCGCCATCGGCAGATCGCGGACGCGTCGTCCGGTAGCAGCGGCGATCGCATTCGCAATCGCCGCCGCAGTCGGTCCTTGCGACGCCTCGCCCGCGCCGAGAAACGGCGCGCCCGGACGGTCGATCAGATGCACGTCGACCTTCGCCGGCACCTGCGAAAAGCGCATGATCGGATAGCTGCTCCAGTCGAAACTGCGGATGCCGCCTTCGTCGTACCGTACCGCTTCGTATAGCGTCCAGCTCGCCGATTGCAGGATGCCGCCTTCGATCTGGTTGCGCACGCCGTCGGGATTCACGATCTGCCCGCAGTCCACCGCGCCGACGACGCGCTCGATGCGCACGTCGCCCGTTTCCGGCACCACGCGCAATTCGACCGCGATGGCCAGATAGCTCATCAGGTTCTTGTACTGCGCGAACGCGAAGCCGACGCCGTGGCCCGGCACGCGCGGCCGCGCCGGGTTCCAGCCGAACTTCGTCGCCGCGAGGGCGATCACGTCGCGGCCGCGACGATCGCTCAGATGGCGCAGCCGGAATTCGACCGGATCGGCATGCGCGGCGGCGGCCAGTTCATCGATGAAACTCTCGATCGTGAACACGTTCTGGAACGCGCCGAGCCCGCGCTGCGCGGATACCCGGATCGGCATGTCCGGCAGGAAGTGATAGCGGACGTCGAAGTTCGGGAAGTCGTACAGCGGCACGCTGTTGCGGTCGCCGCCGCCCTCGGGCATCGGAATCGGCTGCGGCGGCGCCGGCGTGAACGGCTGCGCGAGGTACTGCGCGGGCAGCAGCCGGCCCGCGTTGTCGATGCGCTGGTTGTGCGAGTTGCTCCAGATTTCGTATTGCCAATCGACGACCCTGCCGGACGCGTCGAGCGACGCCTTCACGTCGGTAATCATCGCCGGGCCGAACGGCTCCCACGTGTGTTCCTGCTCGCGCATCCATTGCACGCGCACCGGCGCGCCGGGCACCGCGCGCGCGATCAGCGCGGCGTCGGCGGCCGCATCGTCGGCCGGATTGTGGCCGTAGCAGCCGGCCCCCGGCACGTGAATGCAGCGAATGTCGTCCGGCTTCATCGCGAGCAGTTCCGCGAGGCCGCCGCGCAGCGGAAAGACCCCTTGCGCGTGGGTCCAGACCGTCATTTTTCCGCCGTCGAGATGCGCGATCGCACATGACGGCCCGATCGATCCATGCGACAGATACGGCTTCGTGTAGCGGGCGTGCAGCGTCTGCACCGCGGGCGCGGCGTCGCCGTGGCGCGAACCGGCGATGATTTCGCGGCGCGGCAGCGCAAGCAGCGTGTCGTAGATCGTGTCGGGCGTCGGCAGCTTCGCGACGGTCTGCCAGCGCGCGCTGCGTTCGAGCGCGCGCATCGCGAGGATCGCCTGCCATTCGTCGCGCGCGACGACCGCAAGATAGCTGCCGTCGCGCACGACCTTGACGACGCCCGGCATCGCCTCGACCGCCGCGCTGTCGACGTCGATCAGCGTCGCGCCGTATGACGGCGGCCGCACCGCGCGCGCGTGCAGCATGCCGGGCAGGCGCATGTCCTGCACGTAGCTCGCGCCGCCGCTGACCTTCGCCGGAATGTCGATGCGCGGAACCGGCGTGCCGAGCACGCGATACTGCGCGGGCGGGATCAACGGCGATACCGGCTTCGCGTCGCGATGCAGGTCGAGCCCGGCGACGGCGTCGCCGAAGCTCAGCGAGCGGCCGTCGACGCTGACGATCCGGCCGTCGCGCACGCTCAGCGCCGACGTCGGTACGTCGAGCTTGCCCGCCGCCGATTCGAGCAGCAGTTCGCGAACCTGCGCGGCGGCGTTCAGGATCGCCGTGCCGCTGTCCGCCGTCGAGTGGCTGCCTGCCGTATAGCCTTCGTTCGGCGTCAGGCCGGTGTCGGCGGTGACGAGGTGGATCTGCGCGGGCGCGACCTGCAACTCTTCGGCGGCGATCTGCGTGAACGCCGTCTGGATGCCGGTGCCGAGTTCGGCCTTGCCGGTGTAGACGGTGATGTGGCTTTGCGCGTCGATCCGGATCCACGCATCGAGGAGCGGCGTGCTCGCGAGGTTGCCCGGCAGCTTGCCGGCCGCCGCGCTGCCGGCCACCGGCGCCGCGTCCTCGGTCGCGCGCTGCGCGTACGCGTGCGCGCCGGGCAGCAGCGAAAAGCCGACCGTCAGCGAACCCGCGACGAGAAAACGGCGGCGGCCGGGCGCATCGACAGTGTCGGCGCGCGCCGCCGGCGTGTGCGGATCAGGTTCGCGACGGCTCATGCGTGGGCTCCGTGCGTGTCGTCCGTGTGCTGTTTCGCGACGGCGCCGAACGCTTGCACGATCGCGCCGATGATCCGCATGTGCGTGCCGCAGCGGCACAGGTTCGGTTGCAGGTAGTCGCGGATCTCGGCTTCGGTCGACGTGGGGCGCGTGTCGAGGAGCGCCTGCGCACGCATGATCATGCCGGCGATGCAGTAGCCGCACTGCGCGGCCTGATGATCGATGAACGCGTGTTGCAGCGGCGACGGCCGGTCCGGCGTGCCGAGCCCTTCGATCGTGCGGATCGGCTTGCCCTGTACCGCCGACGCCGGCGTCACGCACGAGAACACCGGCTTGCCGTCGACATGTACCGTGCACGCGCCGCACTGGCCGAGTCCGCAGCCGTATTTCGCGCCGTTCAGGTTCAGATGGTTGCGAAGCGCGTAGAGCAGCGGCATCGACGGATCGATGTCGAGCGCGTGATCGACGCCGTTCACGGAGAGCGTGATCATGGTTGTGGGTTCTCCTTACGGATCGCGGCGGCGCGGCGGGCCACGTCGGGCCACGCGGGGCGCTGCGCGTAGTGGACGCGGGCATACGCGAGAACGTCGGCGATCTGCTGGTCGTCGAATACATCGGCGAATGGCGGCATGTAATGCGCCGACGCCGAACCATTCCACGGATTGCCGTGCAGCACCAGCTGGATCGCGTTGCGCGGGCTGTCGGCCGTCAGTGCCGAGCCCAGGCCGAGCGGCGGACGGCCGCCGATGTCGCGCATCGGTGCGCCGTCCGCATGACAGGCCGCGCACGATGCGGTGAAGAGCGCCGCGCCCGCACGAAGCTGGGCCGCGTCGGCGGGCGGGACAGCGACGGCCGCCGGCGGCTGCGCGGCGGCGGCCGGCTGCAGCGACATCAGGTAGGTCGCCATCGCGTCGACGTCGGATTCGGGCAGATTCGCGAGATGCTGCGTAACCGGCAGCATCGGTCCGGCCGCCGCGCCGTGCTCGCTCGCGATGCCGGTGTGCAGGTACGCGACCAGTTGCGCCTGCGTCCACGGCTTCGGCGCGCGCGTCAGCGCATTCAGCGGCGGCGCGTTCCAGCCGTCGATCCGGCCGCCCGCGAACGGCGAGCCGGATTTCTCCGCGCCCAACGCGTTCATCGGCGTATGGCACGACGCGCAGTGCGCCGGCCCTTCCACCAGATAGCGGCCGCGCAGCCACGCGGCCGACTGTGCGTCGGCCGGCGGCGCAAGCGGACCTTTCTTCAGGAACAGCCAGTTCCATCCGGCCATCAGCGGGCGGAAGTTCAGCGGGAACCGCAATGCGTCCGGATGCGCGGGCGCGTCGACGGGCGTGCGCGTTTGCAGATACGCGTACAGCGCGGCAATGTCCTCGTCGCTCATCTTCGTGAAATGCGGATAGGGGAACGCGGGATACAGCAGATGACCGTCGCGCGACACGCCTTCGCGCAGCGCGCGCGTGAACGCGGCGAGGCTCCATCGGCCGATGCCGGTCTGCGGATCCGGTGTGATGTTGGTGCTGTAGATCGTGCCGAACGGCGTCCCGATCGGCAGGCCGCCCGCGAACGGTTCGCCATGTTGCGCGGTATGGCAGTACATGCAGTCGCCGGCTTCGGCGAGACGCGCGCCGCGCGCGACCAGCGACGCCTGATCGTCGGCACGGGCCGCGGCGGGCGCCGGCAGCGCCGCGATCGCCGGCTGCCACGCGTACGCGATGACGCCCACGGCGGCGGCCAGGATCGACGCCGCGAAACCCACGGCAAACTTACGCATTCGTTTCATCGGTTTATCGGCGAATGAGACCCGTGCTGAAGGAGCGTCAGAATACGCCAATCGTGTGGGCAGCGTCGGATTGCGCGGCGATGCACGTGCGGTCTCGCGTGGCGTCGGTTCGTCGGCGGGCGGGGCTGCGTGCTGCGGCGCGGCGCAGCCGTCGAAGGCTATGCTGCCCGTTGTGCGTGACAATAGCGGCATCGTCGCCGGCAGCTGTGCTGCGGCGGTGCTTCATTTCAACGACAGACAAACGGAGCGACTGATGCATGCGGATCTCAGTGGACGCGTCGCCGTGATTACCGGCGGCAGCAAAGGTATCGGACGGGCCATCGCGGTACGGATGGCGCAGAGCGGTGCGGACGTGGCGATTCTCGCGCGCACGCGTCAGACGCTCGACGACGCGCAGGCGGTCATCGAGCGCACGGCGAAAGGGCGCGTGCATGCGTTCGCTTGCGACGTGCGCCGCGCGGACGATATCGCGGCCGCTTACGCGAACGTGATCGGCACGTTCGGCAAGGTGGACATCGTCGTCAACAACGCCGGTGTATCGCAGACGGGCTCGTTCATGTCGGTCACGGACGACGTGTGGCAGGCCGACTTCGACCTGAAACTGTTCGCGGCGATCCGCCTGACGCGGCTGGCGTGGCCGCAGATGGTCGAGCGCCGCTGGGGCCGCGTGATCAACGTGCTGAACATCGGTGCGAAGGCGCCGCGCGCCGGCTCGGCGCCGACCTCGGTTTCGCGCGCGGCGGGTATGGCATTGACGAAGGTGCTGGCCGGCGAAGGCGCGCCGCACAACGTGCTCGTCAACGCGCTGCACGTCGGCCTGATCGACAGCGACCAGTGGGTGCGCAAGCACGAACAGTCGGGCGGCGGCACGTACGACGAATTTCTCGCGGACATGGGACGCGGCGTGCCGCTCGGCCGGGTCGGACGCGCGGACGAGTTCGCGAATGTCGCGTGTTTTCTCGCGTCGGATCTCGCGAGCTACGTGACCGGCACGTCGATCAATGTCGACGGAAACCTGTCGCCGGTGATATAGCGCGGCACTTCGGGCGCATCGTCGCGCGCGAATCGCCGGCAATGCGCAAAGTCCGACGAACGAGCCGCGATGCCCGGTCATCTCGCTTCGCGCCGATAATGCCGGTTTTCGGCGCGGCGATTACCGGCATAACGACGGTCCGCCGAATGCGAATCCCGGATAACGACACAATAAAAATGGTTTGCCGCGCCGGCAACGCCGGTATGGCTTGTCGTATGGGCGCGGTGGCGAACCGGTGCGGGGCTAAAAGGCCGCTATTGTTCCTGCAAGCCGACCTGATCCGAATGGCGGACGATAAAGCGCGTCGGGCTTTTTAAATCGCCGATAGCGGCGACGAATAGGCGAGGAACCGTGATGAAACGGCGGATCGCCGGCAACCGTTCGCCCGGGGGGCGGTGCGCGTGCTGGCGTGGCAGGATTTGCGAACGAATATCCGGCCAGAAATCCCACAGCCTGAAAACGACCGATCGGCGATATCCGTTAACGGCACGCGCCGGCCTATCTTTAGCGCGAACGCGCGATTTATCGCATTTTTTTTATTATTTGCGAGTGAAGGGGGTCCAGCCCGACGATTGGCACTATTCATCGCGAATGTGGCACAAACAGGCGAGGCCGCTGCACTAGAATCGCCGTGTCTAATTTCCGGCGGGACGGATTGCGGTGGCAATAGAGCGGCAGTGCGCGATCGGGGTGTCATTGCCGAAAGAATATGAGGGGGTTGTCGAATGCCTGACAGAGAGTGCGCCTGTGGATCTCCGTTGTGGGCCGCCTTTTTCCGACGTGGTTTCCGGAACACGTCGATACCGTACTAATGCCCGCACATGGCCGCCACGCACCGCATGACGCAACAGATCAGCAGATCCATCGTACTGCTTTGCTTTCCGCCGGTGGACATTTTTGACGTCGCCGCGCCGCTGGAGATTTTTCGCCTCACCAATCTGCTGTCGCAGTCCGGCGTGCCGTACAACGTGATGGTGGTCAACGCGGAAGACAGTCGGCTCGTCGAGACGGATGCCGGCATCACGCTGTGCGCGAATGCGACCGTCGCGCAGATTCTCGCCGGCAAGCGGAAGATCAGTTATCCGGACACGCTGATCGTCGTATCGGGACTCGGCGCGATCGACCGCTATCCGGGCGCCGCGCTGAAGTGGATCGTCGATACGGCCGACCGGTTCAGACGCGTCTGCTCGGTATGTTTGGGCGCGTTTCCGCTTGCCGCGTCCGGTGTGCTCGACGGCAGACGCGCGACGACGCACTGGCGCATGCTCGATGCGTTCTCTCGCCGGTACAGGGCCGTCGAGACAGACGATTCGTCGATATGGGTGAAGGACGGCAAGTTTTACAGTTCTGCAGGATTGTCGACGGGCCTCGACCTTACCTTGGGCCTCGTCGAGGAGGACCTCGGCAGCGACGTGGCGACCGACATCGCACGGGAGATGGTGCTGTTCATCCGCCGCTCGGGCGGCCACTCGCAGAAAAGCGTGCCGCTCGAACATCAGGGCACGCCGAACAGACGGTTGCAGGCGCTGCAACCGTGGCTGATGGCGAACCTCGAACAGAACCTGAATGCCGATCGTCTTGCCGAGCGATTGTCGGTCAGCCGGCGCACGCTGATCCGGCTGTTCCGTTCGGAACTGAATACGACGCCGGCGAAGTACCTCGAATCGCTGCGGCTCGATGCCGTCGCGAGGTGTCTGGTGACGACCGACTGGAGCCTTTACCTGATCGCGAGGAAATGCGGATTCGCTGGCGCGGACGTGATGCGGCGGGCTTTCCAGCGGAAATTTTCCGTGTCGCCTACGCGTTATCGGCAGATTTCGGGAGGCGCGCAGGCACCGGCGGCGACGGCGAATACGCGGCTGGCGATGGATGAATGACGGGCCGATGAGTGCTCGCACGGAAAGCGGAAGCGCCGCGATCGACGTTACGGGATCCTCAGGATTGTCACGGCGGATCGTGGCGTCGCTGATGATGGGCATGCGGCGATAGCTGGCGGTTCCGACGGGCCATGCGCGCTACCGACTGCATCCGGTTCGGCGGATTTTCGGTTGGCAGCGTTGAATGTTGAAGCGCGCCGATTCAATTAGTAGTCCGGATATCGGGAATAAAATGTCGACAGGGAAAAGGGACGCCGCACATGACTGATTGTGGCGAGGACCGGTGCGTCGGCGCCGGCGGACGGGCGATGAACCGCCGCGTTGCACGGCTGGTGAACGTCTGCATCGGTGCGGCCTCACTGTTGCCGATGCACGCGATGGCCTGGGCGTTCGCCGACTTGCCGCCGCTGCGATACCCGGCGGGGATATTGCTTTGTGCGGCGCCGGCCGTGATCGACATTGTGCCGCCGCTGTCTGGCTTCGCGAGCGCAGAAATCGTTTTAACCGGCCGTGCGAAGACGATCTGTGACTTTGTGGCAGCCGTACGCGGAGACACCGGTGGCGCGCAATCGGTCGCGCAGGCGGTTCGGACGGCGCCGATCGTCCGCAACGCCGACCCGGTGCCGGCCGCCGCCAGCCCGTCACCGAATCCGCGTGCTTTCGCGGCGGACGATGGCTGGCAACATCGGGCCGCCGTCAATGAAACGGCGGCGACGGAAACGCGAAGTGGGCGCATGGCTGCTCCCGCCGCCGCCGTACCGCGCCTGCCGCGCCGCGAATTCGCGGCAATTTTCGGCGCGATGGAACGCGCCGCTACGTTCGATCCGGCGTGGCTGTTCGGCGCAGCGGCGCTGGCCGCATGCTTCGTCGTGCTCGTCTTCGGCTTGTTGTGGCTGAAGGACGTCGTGTTCAGCGAGCGCGCGGTGTTGGCGCGGGCCGCAGCAAGAGGCTTGCGCCGCAACGAGTTCTCGGTCGACTATCAGCCGATCGTCCATCTACAGACGCGCAAATGCATCGGGCTCAAGGTCGGCGTGCGATGGAAAAATACCCGGCACGGTTTGCAAGGCGCGGGGCACTTCATGGAAAAGCTGCGCGGCAGCGATGTGGCGAGCCGTATCCATGCGTATGTGATCTCGCGCGCGTGGCGGGATACCGACAACGTGCCGTCCTTCGCGTCGCTGTACATCATGGTCGATGGTTGGACTGCGTGTGTCGGCGACCACGCGAAGGCGCGCAGGATCGCGGATCTGGCGAAAAAATTCGTCCATACCCGCTTCGTCTTGCAGGTCCCGGCGGACGCGCTGGCGCAGACGACGGACGTTCTTCTGGCGCTGCGAAAGCTGGGCGTGCGGGTTGGTTTGTCGGGGTTCGCCGCGCATGCCGTTCCCCGACAGACACTATTGGATCTGAGGCCCGCTTATTTGAAGGTTCACCGCAGCGTCATGGCGATGCCGAAAGACGAGCGTTACCGCACGCTGCGGGACACGGCCCGGCTCGGACGCGAACTGGAGATCGCGACGATCGCGAACGGCGTCGAAAGCTCGATGCAGTTCGAGGCCGCCGCCGCGGCGAATGTGGATTTTGCGCAGGGCTTTTTTCTGGGTCGGGCCATGCTGATCGACCAACTGACGGCGTTCATCGAGACGTCGCGAAGCGTTTCCGTGGCGTGAAGGCCGGACCGGCGGTTTCACGGCGTGCATTTCGGTGCGCCTGTGGCATGCCACGAGCGGCCGCTGATCGTCGAAGTGCGGAGGGCGGTGCACCGGTCATGCGAGAGGCCCGCCTATCCGAGTCAAACTGCGCCGCGAAGTATCGCGAGTCAGCCGCGTAACCCGCGGACGCGCTGCACTGCAAGCGCGACACGGCTCGCGATCGCGGGCGAAAGCCGGCCGTCCATCCGCGGTTCGTTCGGTCAAACGCCCGCGCCGCGTTG